>JACCDX010092237.1_pt1 | contig 29595 bp, 24 predicted proteins | sample 7449681 | NCBI WGS metagenome assembly JACCDX01 (sample SAMN15323450, study PRJNA562643) | freshwater metagenome | isolation source: river surface water | place: USA:Blue River Watershed | collected 2017-08-18
CGACAAAGGCCGGCATGATCGCGCCAAACACCATGATCAGGCCATGCAAGCTCACCAGCTGGTTGTAAAGCTCCGGTTGCATCAGCTGGAGTCCGGGTTGAAACAATTCGGCGCGTAACAGTAACGCCATCACGCCGCCCGTCAGCAGCATGATGAACGCGAACCACAGATACAAGGTGCCGATATCCTTGTGATTGGTGGCATACAACCAGCGCCGCCAGCCATAAGGCATTGCATGCTGATCAGAATGTTCAGTCGTACCGGTAACGGGGGTCGTGGCGGGCATTGGATATTCCTCATCTGAGTGAGTACTTTGACCGCAGCTTTCTCCCCTAAATTCTCAAAGGCTCATCACCGACCCTTGCTTTGCCCGAAACGATCTTCAAACAATGAACGGGTCGGCTGACCTTGCATCAGCCGACCTGTGCACCAAAAAAGATTCAATGACTGATCATCCAAGGACGTTTGGATGGAAAGGCCTTATTACCATTTGGGGCTGTGAATGTCGACGAACGCTTGCCCGACGAAGAACAGCAGCCGCAACCGGCGGGATGGCGGTGGCTGACATAGTTGCTTGAGCTCTTCGGTTCATGACGGGCATGCTCATTCGTCTCGAGGGACTGTCGCGTCACGCCATCCACATAAGCCAAACCCGCAGCCGAGACGATGACGCGCTGGGACAGCGCGCCACAGTCGGGACAGGGGACCGGATCATTGCGTTCTTCCATTCTGCGGATGGTGTCGAATTCGCCGCAGGACAGGCAATCATAGTCATAGGTCGGCATAACGCTTCTCCGTCGTATTTAGAGATCCGGTGACAGCGGCATCTGTATCGAACCATCCAGATGCTTGATCGGTCCCGCAGCGCTCGGATTGATATCAAAATCAAATATCTCGGTCGGCAGCCACAGCGTCGCGCAAGCATTCGGTATATCGACCACACCGCTGATATGACCCTGCACCGGTGCGGTACCCAGAATCGAGTACGCCTGTGCACCCGAGTAACCGAATTTCTTCAGGTACTCGATCGCATTCAGACAGGCCTGACGGTAAGCGACATTAACGTCGAGGTAATGCTGCTTGCCTTGCTCGTCCACGGAGATACCTTCGAAGATAAGATAATCTTTGTAATTCGGCGTGATCGGGCTGGGCTTGAAGATCGGATTCTTGATGCCGTACTTCGCCATTCCGCCTTTGATGACGCTCACGCGCATACGTACCCAGCCTGCCATCTCGATTGCGCCGCAGAAGGTGATCTCGCCATCGCCCTGCGAGAAGTGCAGGTCGCCCACTGACAGGCCTGCGCCGTCGACATACACCGGGAAATAGATTTTCGAGCCACGCGAGAGGTCTTTGATGTCGCAATTACCGCCGTGCTCGCGCGGCGGCACGGTACGCGCACCTTCAGCAGCAATCTTTGCTGCGACATCGCCGGTGGCAGCACCGACATGCGCAGTCGATGCAAACGGCGGATTAGCCAGCGGCGGTACACGATCAGGTTGGGTGGCGATGAAGTCAACTTCACGCTCATTCCACATGTCGAGCATTTTTTGGTCGGGCAGACAGCCGATCAGGCCAGGGTGAATCAGGCCAGCGTATTGCACGCCCGGTACATGGCGCGAACTGGTGAACATGCCGTGGAAATCCCAGATGGATTTTTGCGCCTGCGGAAAATGATCAGTCAGGAAGCCGCCACCATTTTTCTTGCTGAAGAAGCCATTGAATCCCCACTGGCTTTCATCCTTGGCACCGATATCCAAAAGATCTACCACCAGCAGATCACCTGGCTCCGCGCCTTTCACACCCACCGGGCCGGACAGATAGTGCACGGTCGACAAATCAATGTCGCGCACGTCATCGGCGCTGTCATTGTTCTTGATAAAGCCGCCGGTCCAGTCATAAGTCTCGAGAATGAATTCATCACCCGGCTTGACCCAGCAGGCCATTGGAATATCCGGGTGCCAGCGGTTATGCACCTTTTCATTGCTGGTTGCAGGTTTGTCGAGATCGACTTTGATCAGTGTGTCAGCCATGATATTTTGCCCCTTTTATCGTTAACAGTGAGACGTCGCTTTTTATGTCCGGACGCATGGACACTTTTGTTTTCAAATCAGCCCAGACAGATCAGACGGATAAATAACGACTGATGGTCGCCGCATCCACATTGGCCCGCGTGTCTTCATAGGCAAAACGGCCTTTGTCGATGACGAAGAAGCGATCCGCAATATCCAGCGTGAATGACAGCACCTGCTCGGACACGATGATGGTCAGCTCGCGCATATTGCGTATTTCTTTCAGACTCTTCGCAATATCTTTGATGATCGATGGCTGAATGCCTTCGGTCGGTTCGTCGAGCAGCAACACCTTCGGATTGGTAGCGAGCGCACGCGCAATGGCCAGCTGTTGCTGTTGCCCGCCTGAGAGATTGCCGCCGCGCCGGCTGCGCATGTCATAGAGCACCGGTAATAACGCATACAGCTCTTCCGGCACCTTGCCATTTGCCGAGGCGGGTAAACCGGTTTGTATGTTTTCCAGCACTGTCATGCTTGGAAAAATCATCCGCCCCTGCGGCACATAGGCAATGCCATTCGCCACACGATCATGACTTTCCATCGCCGAAATTTCGGTGCCATCGACTTTGACGCTGCCGCCGCGTGTCGGCAAGATGCCCATCAGTGTTTTGAATAGCGTGGTCTTCCCCATGCCATTGCGGCCCATGACGGCGACGATTTCCTGCTTATTCACCGTGAAATTGAGATCATGAATAACCTGGCTCTGGCCGTATCCGGATGCGAGGTTGCTGACGTTGAACATGGTTGCCTCCGAATGTTGTTTTAGTGACCCAGATACACTTCAATGACCTTGGGATTGTTCTGCACCGCTTCCATGCTGCCGGCTGCGAGCAACTTGCCCTGATGCAGAACGGTCACCTTGTGGGCGATGGATTTCACGAATTCCATGTCGTGCTCGATCACGACGACAGAACGGCCCTTGCTGATGCGCGCGAGTAGCTCGGCCGTTTTTTCGCGTTCAGACACGCTCATGCCGGCGACTGGCTCATCGAGCATGAGCAGCTCGGGCTCCTGCATCAGCAACATACCGATTTCCAACCACTGCTTCTGGCCATGCGAAAGCAGGTCGGCGGTGAGCTCAAGAAAATCGGTGAGAAAAATATCCTTGGCGACCTGATGCACGCGATCAATCACATCCTGCGTACGCTTGAAAACCAGTGCGCCAAACACACCGCGCCCCCGGGGGAAGGACATTTCCAGGTTTTCGAACACCGTCAGTGCTTCGTAGATCGAGGGGGTCTGAAATTTACGACCCACGCCCGAGTGAACGATCTGATGCTCGGACAATTTAGTCAGCTCAATATCCTTGAATTGGATGCTGCCGGAGGTGGCTTTTGTTTTCCCGCAGATCAGATCCAGCAGGGTCGTTTTGCCCGCGCCGTTCGGTCCGATCACGACATGGACTTCATTACGATCGACATACAAATTCAGATCATCGACCGCCTTGAATCCGTCAAAGGACACCGTCAGTCCCTCAATGGCGAGTACAGGACGGTTCGGATGGGTGACGCCAATCGGGGTGACAGGACTCATTTCGATGCCTCCATGCCGGCCAGCTTGATGTCAGTGGCAGGTTTCATTGCGGGTTTAACGGTTTTCACAGTGGCCGGGATCGGACTTTGAATGTCGCGGCCGATCAGTTTCGACAGCCATTTTTTGCCATGCGATTCCCACAACCCGGCAATCCCATTGGGGAAGTACATGACCACGGCAATGAAGAGACCGCCCATCAGGAACAACCAGAGCTCAGGCATGGTTTCGGAAAAATACGTCTTGCCGTAACTAACCAGCAGGGTGCCGTACACCGCACCCAGCAGCGACATGCGTCCGCCGACGGCCGCAAAAATCACCATTTCAATCGAGGGCACGATGCCGACGAACGATGGCGACATGAAGCCCACCTGTAGCGTGAACATCGCACCACCAATCGCAGAGATACCGGCGGCGGCAACGAAAGTGAACACCTTGAAATTCGCCACGTCATAACCCGAGAAACGCACCCGCTCTTCCTTGTCACGCATCGCGACCAGCAGGCGCCCGAGTTTGGAGGTCAGCACATAGCGCCCAAACAGGATACAAAGCACCAGCAACGCGCAACACACGTAGTAAAGAATCAGTTTCGCGTCATCCGTACGGATGTCCCAGCCGAGCAGGGTCTTGAGGTCGGTGATTCCATTGACGCCACCGGTCCAGCCCTGACGGCCGATGATCAGGATGGTCAGGATCGCGGCTATCGCTTGCGTGACGATCGAGAAATACACATCGCCGACACGGCGCTTGAACATGGAGATGCCGACAATCAGTGCCAGCACCATGGGTACCGCCATCACCAGAATCAAGGTAAGTGGCAAGCTCTTGAAAGGCAACCAGATCGCGGGCAGTTCGGTGATCTGATTCCAGTCCATGAAATCAGGAATGCCGGGTGTGGACTGAATCTTCGTGCTCTCGGGGTCCGATGCTTCAAGCTTCAGGAACATCGCCATGCAATAACCACCCAGGCCGAAGAACACGCCCTGACCCAGCGAGAGAATGCCGCCATAACCCCAGCAGAGCACGAGACCCACAGCAACAAAGGCATACGACAAATATTTGCCGACCATATTGAGACGAAAACCGTTCAATACCAGCGGGAAAATTACGAACAAGAGTGCACACAACACGAGCAGGCCGATTGCGCCCTCTTTGCCGCCCAACACTTTTTGAAATGCAGAATTCATGGGGAGTCCTTTCAGTGACGGGTCGGATTACTTGCGGACCTTGACTGCGAACAGGCCTTGCGGACGCATCAGCAGAATGATGATTACGGTGGCCAGCGTGAGCACCTTGGCCATGGAACCGGTCAGGAAAAATTCGAGTGTCGACTGTGTCTGTGCAATGCCGAAGGCCGAGACGATGGTGCCGATCAGGCTCTGCGCGCCGCCGAATACCACGGTGAGGAAGGTATCCACAATATAGAGCTGACCCGAGGTCGGACCGGTGGAGCCGATGGTGGTAAATGCAGCGCCTGCCACACCGGCAACACCACAGCCGAGCGCAAACGTCGTGCGGTCAACCTTTCGGGTATTGATGCCGACCGCGCCGGACATCAGACGGTTCTGCATCGTGGCGCGTACCTGCAAACCCCAGCGGGAGCGGTAGAGCAGAATAAAGATGGCACTGGTCAACACCGCCGTCATCGCCATGATGAACAAGCCATTCAGTGGAATATCGACACCTTCGAACGGCTGCACCGAACCCATCAGCCAGTCCGGCAAGGTGGCGGTGACTTCCTTCGGGCCGAAAGTGGAGCGAAAAATCTGCTGCATGATCAGCGACAAGCCCCAGGTCGCCAGCAAGGTATCGAGAGGGCGCTTGTAAAGATGCGAGATCATCAGACGCTCAACCCAGTAGCCGACAAAATAGGCAACGAGGAAGGCCATCAGGATCGCACCGAAAAAATAATACGGCTGTAACGCAGGTGCGTAATCGGTCGTGAGTTTGGAGAGGAGGTAGGTGGAGTACGCGCCGATGGTCAGGAATTCACCATGCGCCATATTGATGACGCCCATCTGACCAAAAATGATGGCAAGGCCAAGCGCCATCAATAACAAAACGCAAAAAACGGACAGGCCGTTAAACCCCTGCATCATCAGGATGGCGCCAAATTCAGATAACCACTCCATGTTCACTCCTTTGTGCCTTGCGGCGTCAATGCATTGCTTTGTTGCGGGCGATGCGGACAATACGAGCGACAGCGGCCCGCTGGCCGGCTGTCGCTTTGCTGCTGATTACTGATAGCCCTTGGGGAAAGGATTCGGCTCGATCAGATCTGACTCGTAAACGACTTTGAACTGGCCGTTTTTCTGAACTTCACCGATGCGCGTCTTGGACCAGAGGTGATGATTGTTATGAACCTTCACATAACCTTCCGGCGCAGTCTTGAGTTCGATGCCCGGGGAAGCAGCGGCCACCTTGTCGACATCGAAACTGCCGGCTTTCTCGACGGCGGCTTTCCACAACCATGGGCCGAGGTACGCTGCCTGGGTTACGTCACCAATCACGGCATTCGCGCCATACTTGGCTTTAAAGGCTTGAACGAATTTCTTGTTGTTGGCGTTGTCCAGTGACTGGAAGTACTTCATTGATGAGTAAAAACCTTCTGCGTTTTCACCACCAATGCCGAGCATTTCATCTTCGGTCACCGACAGTGTCAGCACGACCTGCGTCTTGCCTGTTACGCCAGCGGCTTTAAGCTGCTTGAAGAAAGCGACGGTCGATCCGCCCACCACGTCGACGAACACGACATCGGGTTTCTTCAGCTTGATCTTGTTAATCAGCGAACCGAACTGTGTATTACCGAGCGGGTAGTACTCTTCACCCACGACTTCGCCTTTGATCACATTCTCGATGTGCTTGCGCGCGATCTTGTTCGATGTACGTGGCCAGATGTAGTCGGAACCGACCAGGAAGAAGCTTTTCGCTTTTTTCTCTCTCACGACCCAGTCGAGGCCCGCCAGAATCTGCTGCGTGGCTTCCTGACCGGTGTAGATCACATTCTTGGATTGCTCGAGGCCTTCATAGAAGGTCGGGTAGTAGAGCAAGCCGTTTTCTTTTTCAACGACGGGCAATACCGCTTTACGTGATGCGGAAGTCCAGCAGCCGAAAATCGCAGCGACGCGGTCATTGGCCAACAGCTTCTTGGCTTTTTCTGCAAAGTTCGGCCAGTCGGAGGCGCCGTCTTCCTGAATGATTTTGATCTTGCGACCGAGGATGCCGCCCATCGCATTGATCTGTTCAATGGCCAGGCGCTCTGCCTGGATCGAGCCTGTTTCGGAAATAGCCATCGTGCCGGTGGCAGAGTGCAACTGACCGACCGTGACTTCGGTATCGGTCACTGCCAGCTTGGTCGTATTGATCGCCGAGGTGGCCGGTGGCGCAGCGAAGGTGATGCCCGGCAGCGTGGCAGCAGCAGTAACAGCGAGGCCGGCGAGAACCTGGCGACGGCCTTTGGATTTCAGGGATTGATCAGACATGCGGTGTTCCTTTCACACGAGGGCATTTCAGAGATAAGAGAGACTGCCTGGCGTCCTGCGATCATCAACCGCGTAACAACGGCTTGATGCACAAGACTTGGAGCGAGAGTAGGTCTCGTGTCGCGATGCAGCAATACGCTGTTTGACGTACGCGATCGAATTTTCGCGAGCAACTCATCGACCCACTTAACCTGCGCGCATCAAATGGGTGCGCTTTCGCTGCGATGCCCGCGATGGGGATTGCGCTACTTTGGACAGCAATGCGCACCGATGCAGTGCGTCGTTAACCCGCTGTTATTGAGGTTCCGTTATTTTTTTCATGTCTACGTCATCTGACGCAGATGTCTCCGCCGATTTGAGTATTGGCGGACTCGTCGTCGTTACATGGTGCAAAACTTGCTGAAAGAGTCAGGCAGGCAGGACTTCAACAAACCTGAAGACATCGATCATCACGTGTCCCGGGCTTCCGGTGCCCGCAAAAACCATTCTCCCGGCCGGAGTCATTTTTGAATTCAAGCTCAGTTCAGCGCATCGTTAAAAGTCGTCGCGACTACAACACCTGGGTCGCCAATGAGACGCTCGAAGACTATGCGCTGCGTTACACACCGCAGAGCTTTCGCAAGTGGTCGGAATTCCGGATAGCCAATACCGCACTGGGCGCGGTCGCCTTTCTGGCGCTGGAAGCGATCGGCGCTGCGATCACCATCAGCTATGGGTTTCATAATGCACTGTGGGCCATCCTGTGTGTCTCGGTGCTGATCTTCCTGACCGGGCTGCCCATCAGCTATTACACCGCCCGATATGGCGTGGACATGGACCTGCTCACACGCGGCGCAGGCTTCGGTTACATCGGCTCGACCATTACCTCGCTCATTTACGCGAGCTTCACGTTTATATTTTTTGCGCTTGAAGCGTCGATCATGGCGCAGGCCATCGACATGGCGCTGGGTCTGCCGCTTGCCTGGGGTTATGTGCTGTGTTCGCTGGTGATTATTCCGCTGGTCATTCATGGCGTAACCATGATTGGCAGGGTGCAGGCATGGACCCAGGGAATCTGGCTGGTGCTGATGCTGCTGCCCTTTGCTGCGGTCTTGTACCAGGACCCGGGCGCGCCCGCACGGCTGATGCAATTCACCGGTAATGCCAGCGATGGCGATCAGTTTCACTGGGTGCTGTTCGGTTCGGCGGCGACTGTGGTGTTTTCATTGATTGCGCAAATCGGCGAACAGGTGGATTTCCTGCGCTTCCTGCCGGAAAAGACACGCGAGAACCGCGTGCGCTGGTGGGCCGCGCTGCTGCTCGCGGGCCCGGGCTGGATACTGCCGGGTGCGGCCAAAATGCTGGGTGGCGCACTCCTCGCCTATCTGGTGATTGAACAGGGTATCAGCGCAGAGGCGGCGTCATCGCCGACGCAGATGTATCTGCTCGGCTTTGGGCAGGTGTTTTCCGATCCGCGCTGGATTGCCGGCGCGGTCGCAGTCTACGTGATCGTGTCGCAAATCAAAATCAATGTGACGAATGCCTATGCCGGCTCACTGGCCTGGTCGAATTTTTTTTCGCGACTCACGCACAGTCATCCGGGCCGCGTCGTCTGGGTCGTATTCAACGTACTGATCGCGATCGTGTTGATGGAAATAGGCGTGTTCTCTGCGCTGAAAGAAGTCCTGACCCTGTACTCGATGGTCGCCATCTCCTGGATAGGCGCAGTGCTCGCCGATCTGCTGATCAATAAGCCTCTGGGACTCTCGCCCAAACACATTGAATTCAAACGTGCACACTTGTATGACATCAATCCGGTCGGTGTCGGTGCCATGCTGGTGGCAAGTCTGCTTTCATTGGTGGCACTGTCAGGTATTGCCGGCGACATCGCCGCAGCGATGGCACCCTTCATCGCGCTGTTAACAGCGCTGATCGTCGCACCGCTGATCGCATACGCCACCGGTGGCCGCTACTACCTCGCTCGCCAGCCCACTGATGCATCGCTGCACGTGCAGTCTGCCTGCGTGATTTGCGAAAAAAATTTCGAGCCCGCCGACACGGCTTACTGTCCTGCTTACGACGGTACCATCTGTTCATTGTGCTGCTCGCTCGATGCGCGCTGCGATGACCGCTGCAAACCCGATGCCCGCCTCTCAGACCAGTTGAAACAACTTGGCAATCGGCTGCTGCCGGATGCGATCGCGCGTCGCTTGCACACTGACGTGGGCCATTATGTCGTGATGCTGTTGCTGTTTTCCGGTTTGATGGGTGGCGTGCTGGCAGCGATTTATTTTCTTGAGCTGCCCGCAGTGACAGAAGCGACGACGTATGCTGAAACCAATCTGCGTGATTTGTTTATCAAACTGTTTGCCGCATTTTTTCTGATGACCGGTATAGGCACCTGGTGGCTGGTGCTGACTGCAGAAAGCCGTCGCAATGCCTTGCAGGAATCGGAGCGGCAAACCAATTTGCTGATGACGGAGATTAACGCGCACCGACAGACGGATGCCGAACTTCAACAGGCCAAAGATCAGGCCGAAGCATCGAATCTGGCCAAAAGCCGTTTCGTTACCGGCATGAGCCATGAACTGCGCACACCGCTCAACAGCATTCTGGGTTATGCGCAGATCCTGCAGATGGATAACAGCATTCCGACCCACCGCCAGAATGCGATCAGTGTGATTCGCCGCAGTGGCGAACATCTGCTGTCACTGATTGACGGCATGCTCGATATCGCGCGCATTGAAGCGGGCAAGATGCGACTCGATTCAGGCGAGCTGCCCTTGCGTGAATTTCTAGATCAGATCGTGCAAATGGTCGCACCGCAAGCAGCGCAAAAGGGACTGGGCTTTCATTTCATTGAGGCCGGTCGCATACCTCAGTCAGTCCACGCCGATGAAAAACGTCTGCGCCAGATTCTGATCAATCTGCTGGCCAATGCGGTGAAATTCACCGACAAGGGATCGGTTACATTGCGTGTGAGCTATGCGCGTGAAATTGCGATCTTTGAAGTCGAAGATACCGGTATCGGCATTGCCGCCGATGACATTGAACGAATATTTTTACCGTTTGAGCGCAGTGATTCAGCCAGTCAGCGCAAGGAAGTCGGTACCGGGCTGGGGCTGGCAATTTCCAACATGCTCGCGCACATTATGGGCGGCGAACTTTCGGTCACGAGCACGGCAGGCAAAGGCAGTATCTTCCGCTTGCGTTTGTACCTGCGCGAAGTCAGGCAACCGGCAAACCGCAACGCACTCACGGCGCAGGCCACCGGCTACATCGGCTCACGAAAAAAATTACTGGTGGTGGATGATCAGGCATCGCAGCGTGTGGTGCTCAATGAAATGCTCTCGGTGCTGGGCTTTGACATCATGGAGGCCGATAGCGGCGCGGCCTGTCTTGAAGCGGTTGAGCACTATCAGCCCGATCTGCTGCTGATGGATATTGCCATGCCCGGCATGGATGGCTGGGAAGTCTGCCGGCGGCTGCGTGAGCGAGGTCATACCGACCTGCCCATCATCATTGTCTCTGCCAACGTGCTGGATCCGACGGCGCGCGTCACCGACAGCATGCACTGCAATGATTTTCTGGCCAAGCCTTTCATGCTGACGGATTTGCTCTCGAAGCTGAAACTGCATCTGGGCATCGAGTGGACAGCGGCTGCCCCATCATCGTCTGCAGCGGTGCAGGCTGTACGACTGATTCCTCCGCGGGCGACACTGAACCGCCTGATGGAACTGGGTTCGATCGGCTATGTGAAAGGCATACACGCCGAACTGGATGCCATTGTTGAAAAAAATGCTGTTTACGCGCCGTTTTGCGCAGAACTGAGATCACTGGTCGAGCGTTTTCGACTGCCCGAATATACCCATCGTTTAAAGGAGTGGATGCATGACGACATGGACCACGTTTGAAGGTGACGTGGCACTGATTGTCGACGACGTGCCCGACAATTTGTCGCTGCTGTCGGATGCCTTGTCCGAAGCGGGGTACACCGTACTGGTCGCTACCGACGGACTGTCTGCACTGGAACGATTGCAGAGGGTCGTGCCCGACATCATCCTGCTCGATGCCGTCATGCCCGGCATCGATGGTTTCGAAACCTGCCGCCGCATCAAGCAAATGGACGAAGTACGCCATGTCCCCGTGATGTTCATGACCGGCCTGACTGAGACTGAACATGTGGTCAAAGGCTTTGAATCGGGCGGCCTGGATTACGTCACCAAGCCGATCGAGCCGGCCGAAGTGCTGGCGCGCGTGGCGACGCATATTCGGAACGCACGGATGATGTCGCAGGCCCGGAACGCGATTGATGCGGTATCGCATGCGGCCATTTCTTTGCGCCCTGATGGCTCGCCGCTGTGGCAGACACGGCAGGCGGCAGAGTGGATGGAAAAATATTTTCCGGGAGCGCAGACGGCATCCGGCAGGCTGCCGTCGCGTGTGGCTGAGTGGCTGATGCCTGCGCTCACAAAAATCCCGACCGCCGAACCGCTGGTGATTCAACAGGGCAGCGAGAGCCTGCATCTGACGGTGTCCCAACGCCATCGTGAGCTCTTGCTGCTGCTGGAAGAAAAACACGCCGTCGCAACACCGTCACTGGATGGCTATCAGCTCACGCCGCGCGAACTGGAGGTCCTTGGTTGGGTTGCCAAAGGCAAGACCAATCGGGATATTGCCGAAATACTGGGCATGAGTCCTCGCACCGTGAACAAGCATCTCGAACATATATTCGTGAAGCTGGGTGTCGAAACACGGTCTGCCGCAGCAGCACTCGTGATCGGCAAATTCGGGGCATAAGGCTGAGGGGCTCTGAAGACGGTAGGAATCATCGCGCGGGACTTGTTGCGCTCGGTGATACGTCGAATGACTTATTTCTGAAAGTTGGTCTCGCGAATTACGCTTCCGCTATTACTGTTACCGGGAGAGTCGCATGTATCACGGAGATATATCGAGCAGCAAAGATACCGTCGGCGTCGCCGTCGTTAACTACAAGATGCCGCGCCTGCACACCAAGGCCGAAGTATTGGCTAACTGCCGACAGATTGCGGACATGGTCAAAGGCATGAAAGTCGGCCTGCCGGGCATGGATCTGGTGATCTTTCCCGAGTATTCGACGCACGGCATCATGTATGACGCGAAAGAAATGTATGACACCGCCTCTGCGATTCCCGGCGAAGAAACCGAAATTTTCGCTGAAGCCTGCCGCTCGGCAAAAGTGTGGGGCGTGTTCTCGCTGACCGGCGAACGTCATGAAGAACATCCGAACAAGGCACCGTACAACACGCTGATTCTGATGAATGATCAGGGCGAGATCGTGCAGAAATATCGCAAGATCATGCCCTGGGTGCCCATTGAAGGCTGGTATCCGGGTAACTGTACCTATGTCTCGGAAGGTCCGAAAGGTCTGAAGATCAGCCTGATCATCTGCGACGATGGAAACTATCCCGAGATCTGGCGCGACTGCGCGATGAAGGGTGCTGAACTAATCGTGCGCTGCCAAGGCTATATGTATCCCGCCAAAGACCAGCAAGTGCTGATGGCCAAGGCGATGGCCTGGGCCAACAACAGCTATGTCGCCGTGGCCAATGCATCGGGCTTTGATGGGGTGTACTCCTACTTCGGTCACTCCGCGATCATTGGCTTTGACGGCCGCACCATGGGCGAATGCGGCGAAGAAGATATGGGTATCCAATACGCACAGCTATCGACGTCGCTGATTCGCGACGCGCGCAAGAACATGCAGTCAGAAAATCATTTGTTCAAGCTGCTGCATCGCGGCTACACCGGCAAAATAAACTCGGGTGAAGACAACAAGGGAGTCGCTGCCTGTCCATATGATTTTTATGCGAAATGGGTGAACGATCCCGAGGGCACACGCGAGATGGTCGAGAAAATTACGCGGCCCACGGTCGGTACAGAAGAATGTCCGATTCCGGGCATACCAAATCAGGCTGATCTGGTTCACAAGTAGTCTGTGTCAATGCGCCGGCCTGTGTCGGCGCTTTCATTTCTGCGCAAGCCACCCCATGATCGACATCTCGCCGTTCTGCATCGACAAAGAACCGTACTATCTGCCGGTCGGTGAAGAGCGTACGCAGTTTGAAGCCGCCTATGCAGCACGTCTGCCGGTAATGCTGAAAGGGCCGACCGGTTGCGGAAAAACGCGTTTTGTCGAGCACATGGCCTGGCAACTCGGACGGCCGCTGATCACAGTCTCATGCAACGAAGACACCACAGCCAGCGATCTGACCGGTCGTTTTCTGCTGAATGCAGAAGGTACTTACTGGCAGGACGGACCACTGACGCTGGCAGCGCGCACGGGCGCGATCTGCTATCTGGATGAAGTGGTCGAAGCACGGCAGGACACGATTGTGGCCATTCATCCGCTCACCGATGCGCGCCGCTGTCTGCCACTCGACAAGAACAATGAGCTCCTGAAAGCGCATCCGGATTTTCAACTGGTGATTTCCTACAATCCCGGCTATCAGCGTTTGCTGAAAGATTTGAAACCCTCGACCAAGCAACGCTTCGTCGCGATTGATTTTCATTATCCTGCGCCAGCGATTGAAATGGCGATCGTTGAGCATGAAAGCGGCGTGTCAGAGGCAATGGCGGCGCTGCTGGTCGGCATCGCCGGCAAGATGCGCAATCTCAAAGGCCACGGTCTGGAAGAGGGCGCGTCGACCCGTATGCTGGTTCATGCAGGCACTCTGATGTCGAAAGGCATACCGCCGCTGACCGCATGCAGTATGGCGCTGGTTCAGCCGATCACGGATGACTCGGCCATGCTCGAAGCTTTGCATAACGTGGTGCTGAGCTTCCTGGGATGACGAGCGAAGACCGTTACGGTCTGCGCGAGGCCACGCCGGGTCTGCGGCACTATCTGCGCGCACTGTGGGACAAAAATTTTTCGCTGCTGGCTTGCGACAAACCGGCCACTGTGCAAAGACCCTTTCTGTCAGAACTGGGCATTCATCTTCCGCCACGGTACGCATCGCACTCAGGCAGCGCCTTGCGAGATCTTTACCGGGCGGCTGCCGCCCATGCGGCGGCGCACCTCGCTTACTCTGACACGCGTTTCGAACGCCAACAGCTCAAACCTGTTCAGCAGGCCATCATCGCGCTGCTGGAAGACGCGCGCGTGGAGTCCATGGCAATCGCAGAAATGCCCGGGCTAAGGCGATTGTGGCTAAAATTTTTCGACGATCGCAGTGCTCAGAGCGAAAGCGTTGATGCGCTTTTCATACGGCTCTCGCATTGCCTGCTCGATCCCGCACGCCGTGATAATCACCCCTGGATCAGGAAAGCCTGTGATTTGTACGCGGCATCACAGGATAGCGGCGGTGGTGCGCTCGCTTTGCGCGAAGTGGGTTCACTGCTGGGTAATGATCTCGGTCAGATGCGCGCGCAATTCAATGCGCGCGCTTATCTGGTAGCGCCCGCCTACCGTGATGACAACCTGTTTCTCTGGATAAGCGAAGCACCGCCGGAAGAAACGCGTCTGCAAGACAGTGGTTTCCGGCCAACGGATGAGGTTGCGCAATCGACGCCGCGTCTGGACGAGCAGGTGTCAGAGGATGCGCATTTCAGGCCGCGTGAAATCGCGGCAATATCGCACGACGAGCAAGGTGGCCTGGAAAGTGATCGTCCGGTTTATCCGGAGTGGGATGCGCGGATCGGCCGTTGGCGCGAGCGCTGGTGCACGATCATTGAACACGTACCCGATGTCAGCGATGCTGCGAATGCTGCGGCCTTGCGTGACCGGCTCTCACCACACGATGCGCTGGTGGCGCGCCTGTCTGGCTTGCTACAGGCGCGCAAACAAGGCTTGCCGCGTCGTCTGCGGCATGAAGCCGAGGGCGATGATATCGAGCTGGATGCGCTGATTCGAGCGCGACTCTCGCTGCGAACAGGGCAAACACCCGACTTGCGTATTTTCCGACGCACGCGTTTGCAAAAACCGGATGTATCGGTGCTCTTGTTGCTGGATTTGTCGGCTTCGGTCAACGCGGCACTGGGCGACACTACGCTGTGGTCACTGATTTGTGAAGCCAGTCTGCTGCTGGGCGCTGCCATCGATTTGAGCGGCGACCAGTTGGCGATCCATGGCTTTCGCTCGAATGGCCGTCATGAAGTGAACTATCTGCGGTTCAAAGAATTTCACGAACCGCTCGATGATCAGGTAAGCGGCCGACTGGCCGGTGTACAGGGTGCCTTGTCAACACGACTGGGGGCCGCCATACGGCATGCGAGTCATGCTCTTCGGCATTGCCGCACCGCGCAGCGGATGATTCTGGTGATTACCGATGGCGAGCCCCATGACATCGATGTGTTTCATTCAGAGATCCTGGTTCAGGACGCCGGGCGCGCGATTGCGCAATCGGGTGCTGAAGGCACACCGGTCTTCTGCGTATCCGTGGACAAACAGGCTGACCGCTATTTGCAGCGCATGTTTGGCAAGCACCAGTACTTGTTAGTCGAGCGTGTTGATCAGTTGCCGGAGCGCTTGCCGGCACTGTATTTGCGACTGAATGCCTGAGAGTGTGCGGGCCGTTTTCTATGGCGGGCGTTGGGTAATGACCATTTTTTATTGCGTGGTAAATGACCACTGCAAAACGATCGGCTGATCATTGACACTGCCGTCAAATCGCGCGCGATAGAGTCGACCGGGGCGCAATGGCTGCAATGGCACGATGGCCGCTGCCGAGCCAGGCGTATCAATGTCCTGCGCCGGATCGAGCAGACGCACAGGCAATGACTCACCTTCCGGCTCGCTGATCGTAAAACGATCAACCCGCAGACGCGAGAACATCGGCGCATGCACGCTGACCGGATAGCCGACCCGGTCCTGAGCAGGCACCGGGTCAGGGATCTCCTGATCACTCAGAAAATAAGTACGCACCCCGGACTGGCCGTCTGAAGGCCAGACCGCCAGCGGCAAGTCGGTCCGGGCGCGACTGTTCTGCGATGCGACGAAGTTCACCGTAAGCCAGGTGTAGCCGCCTGGTCGCGCGGCCGTGCCTGCGCCCGCCTGATCAAAGACCGGCTCAAGAATCACATAGCGATGATAAATCGCCGTAAGTAGTCCATCGGCGAGCGCAAATCCGTCAGCCTGCGTGCTGGCGCCGACGACTTCACCTTCGGCAACCGCCTGTTGCCGCAGCGGATAACCGGCGGCCATCAAACGATCCGGGGCTTGCTCGCCGCTGAAACCCGAGAGCCTTTGATCCTGGTCATGCGTGATCAGATTGTTCTGCTGCTGATAGCGTGCATGGGCGGTGGCCGCTGCATCCAGCATTGGTTCACGTGACAAGGTCGCAAGGCCCGCCTGCTGACGCCGAAAGTTGAACCAGTTAAGTCCGTCGCGTGCGACATCTCCGGTGAAGTCCGGTGCGGCATTTTGCTGCGCGCTGAGTTGCACAGCGTCGGGCAGGGCGGGCGCCGAGGCATCTCCACCACACGAGCTTAAGCCGATGATGACTAAGACGAGCAAGCTTTTGAATAGCCGTGCTTTGATGGTGCGCGGATAAAATCGCACGCCCGCGTCCAACGAGGTGTGGAGATTTTCAGAAGGTTTTTTCCGGATACGATGCAACATGCATTGGCTCGCGAACACAGAAGATGCCCTGTTCGACACGCATGTTGATGTCTTGTTTCAGTGGCGTGGCTGGAAGATACCTTGAGCACGATTTTTCGTCACATCATTCCAGGGAAAAAGCTGTCCGTTCATGGCGATATAAACGCCAGGTGCAGCAAGCGTCGCTGCAGCACACGCAAAGCCGAGATTGAACAAGGCATCGGAGCCGGCAATCTGGTACGGAACCATGGCGCCGGTCAGCACGATTGTTTTGTTCAGCGCAGCCTTACCCAGCACCTGGGCAGTCTCAGGCATGGTGTCGGTACCGTGAACGATGACGATCCGGTCTTCGGCGGATTGTTCACAGGTCTTGCATATTTGCTGACGATGGCTGTCTTGCATATCGAGCGAATCCAGAGCAAGCAAGGCTTCAAATTGCACGGGCAGCGTCAGTCGCGCCCGATCCAGCGCCGCAGGCAACACACTCTCTTTGAAAATCAGACTTCCGTTGAGCGGATCGTAATGTTTGTCGAAAGTGCCGCCGGTGGCGATGATGCGCAGACTCATTTTGTGAAATCCCGATGAAAACAACTGAATGAAAACATCGCGATGATAGCCTGAAGCCCGTATCACTCGCGCGCATCTGGCCAGCAAAAAAAAGGAGTGGGACCCATGAGGACCCACTCCTGAAATGCTGAACAGCCAAGGCGAGGAACGACCTGACTGCCCGCCATCCGAGACAAGATGGACTTGCATGGTAAGGGTGCAGATGCCATGGAATCCAATGTTTTATTGTCATAATCGCATTCGGCTCGTTGATCTTTCTGATTACGATTCCTCCGAACACTGCATGAAAATTCTGATTCCAAAGTGCGTAGGGATGCCGCTACACTGGCAGCTCTTCTTATTCTTTTCATTGTGTTGAACGATGAAGCCTGTCGCACCCGGCACCGTTATCTTTCACCGCTATCGCGGCTATGGCGTTATCACTTCGGTCAATCTGATGACAGGCTGGATTTCGGCACGTTTTGGCGGCGAAGGTCGAACGCTCGACCTCAATCTGTCCTGCGACCAGGTGCACCATGCCGACGGCGAACCGATCCGTTTTCGACGCGCGCCTCCGGATCGCATGCCGCATGGCCGCCTGATGAGCATGATGCGAGAGCTGCACAAAGCCGGCTATCAACGCCTGTATTTGTACAGCTGGCCGAAGCCTTCCGGCCTCCACTGGCGCTGGCATTTATTTACCGGCCCGCGTCACTGGGTACAACGCAGCTGGCGGGAGGGCTGGTACGGCTCGGGTGCCGAATACAATCTGAATCCGGTGCTGGGCTGGGGTGATGCACCGGGCGCTTCGACTCACGATCTGCTGTCAGCACTGGCGAAATTCGATCCTCAGGGTCTGGCGCGGGCGCTGGGTCGGGATGAAGATCACACGCAATGGTTCGCCGATGTCTGCGATGCGCTACTTCCCAATTACACTTTTTCTCTGGGTTGGGATCAAAGCGAAGGGGCTCAACCCGCGAATCTTCCGGTGGTGCCTCTGCGTGCCAACGTCGTGCCTTATCGTGGCCAGCCGTTGCCCTGGCCGCCGGGCTGGGGACGTTTGTGGAGTAGCGTCCCACGCGTGACCGTAACGACCCGCGTTACGGGAACAAGTCCCGCTGACGCCCCCTCAGACGCTGACCGTTGATATTGGCAATGCTGACCTCGCGCGGGCCAGCCAGCACATGAATGGTCTGACCCGCAACAATGGCGGCGGGCACGACCACTTTCAGATACACGCCGGTAAAGCCTGACTGCAGCATGTGCCTGATGGCCTGTGGATATCCCATACGTGCTGCGAACTTGTAGCAGGGCGCGCGCGGTTCAGTCACTTCCAGCAGCAGTTCACCAATTTCCAGACGGTCCCCCACCCAAAGCTGGGTTTCGAGCAATCCCTCCGTCGTCAGGTTCTCGCCCATCATGCCTAAGGCCAGCGGCTCCTGCTGATGCAACACACGTTCACGCGCGCCTGCCCAGAATGCGTAGTGCTCGTGCGGATACAAGTAAACCGCTTTGTCCAAACCGCCATGCACGCTCATGTCAGCACGCTCATCGCCGGCAAGACCCAGCCGGTTTACTACGATGCGCCCTGATGCGGGCACTTTACGAATGGCGGACATCACCGATTGCTTTTGGCTTTCTGTGCTTACAAACAGTGGTTGAACAATGCCGGTATTGATGCTGATTATGTGGGCCATGGGTGCAGGTAGAAAAAGTGGGTACACCGATCTTTGATTTGCTGATGCCTGGAGGCCCTAACAAAAAGCTGCTGGCCAGGCGCATCGCCGCAGACAGTACACTTGTACGGCAAGGGTATAGCAGGTGTTTCGTGCCGCATGCTGCAAGCATAGAGGGTTATCGATACTTAGGTGTCGGGTTATTATGCGGGCGATTGTTTTTGCCGGACATCCATGGCCCGTACCCCCTTTCTGCCGACCCGTGATGGTATTTCGCCCAGCCTGGTGTGGCTGCCTCACGGCCCTTGGAAAACGCTGGGTGAATTTTTCGCGTTTCGCTTTCCCATGGTGAACGCTGACAGCTGGGCTGATCGCATGTCGCGGGGTGAAGTTGTTGACGATTTGGGTGTTGCGCTATCGCTTGACAGCGCTTTTCGGGCGGGCGCCTGTGTTTTTTATTATCGCCAGCGGAGAGACGAGACGCCGATACCCTTTGAGGAAAAAATCCTTTTTCTCAATGACCAACTGCTGGTTGTCGACAAACCCCACTTCGTTGCCGTCACACCCGGCGGGCGCTTTCTGCGCGAGACTTTACTCGCCCGCTTGAAGCGGCGCACAGGTCTGGACACGCTTACACCGATTCATCGACTTGATCGCGAAACAGCGGGTGTCATCATGTTCTCAGTCGAGCCTTCAACGCGTAGTCTGTGGCAATCGCTGTTCAGGCAAAAGCTGGTGCATAAGGTTTACGAGGCGGTAGCGCCGTTTCGTGAGTCGCTTCATTTGCCGCTGGATATCAGCAGCCGCATGGTCCGCGACGAAAAGTTTTTTCGCATGCGGGAGGAACCGGGTGAACCCAACGCATTCACTCGAATCGAGCTGGTTGAACAACGCGGCTCACGAGCGCTTTATCGTTTATTTCCCCTGACCGGTAAAATGCATCAGCTGCGGTTGCATATGAGCTCGCTGGGCATACCGATTATGAACGATGGTTTTTATCCGGAAGCCCTGCCATCGCAAGCTGACGATTTTTCATCCCCGCTTCAATTGCTGGCGCGTTCACTCGCCTTTACCGACCCGGTCAGCGGCGAGCTGCGCATTTTTGAAAGCGACCGCAGGCTCTGAATTTCCCGCACAGTGGATTTACAAAAAGAAGAAGCAATGAACGCCTCCCCAGCCTCACCTGATGATCGTTTTGTTTTGCGTCGCGCGATCATTGCGTTATCAGCGGCTGCGTTTGGCAGCGGCATGTCAATGCGTGTTGCCGATCCGATGTTGCTGCGCTTGTCCTCCGATTTCAATATTCCGCTGGGTTTGGCTGCGTGGGTAGTGACCATATTTGGATTGGCTTATGGTTGCTCGCAGCTATTGTTCGGACCGCTGGGTGATCGCTACGGCAAATACCGCGTCATTGCATGGGGTTGTCTGGCATGCGCAGTGAGCGCGTTATTGTGTGGTTTGATGACTGAGTTCACTGGCCTGTTGCTGGCACGCGGCCTGGCCGGCGCAACCGCAGCTGCGCTTATCCCTTTATCCATGGCGTGGATTGGTGATGTCGTTCGGTATGAGGATCGGCAGTCGGTGCTTGCGCGTTTTCTGGTCGGACAAATTCTGGGTCTGTCAACCGGGGTACTGGTCGGTGGCTGGTGTGCTGATTACCTTGACTGGCGCACACCATTCTTTCTTATTGCTGCCTGGTTTTTTTTGATTGGCGCTTATCTGATTCATTTGAATCATTCGTTACCGGACTATGCGCGGATGCTGCGACGAGCCAACGGCGGAGCACTGGTTAGACTCATCTCTGAGTTTCGTGCGGTATTAGCTGTTCCGTGGGCGCGCACGGTCTTGCTTACGGTATTAATCGAGGGTGGCTTGGTTTTTGTTGCAGTGGCCTTTTTACCGACGCATTTGCATACGGTCTATGCATTGTCACTATCGTCAGCCGGTGCACTGGTGATGTTGTTTGGCCTGGGTGGTCTGATATTTGCGCTGGGGTCGCGGTATCTGGTGCGGCAGATGGGCGAGGCAAGATTGACTCGTTACGGTAGCCGGCTGATGGCGGCTTCACTGCTGGCGATCGCTTATTCACCTCAATGGTGGATCACCTTGCCCGCCTGCCTGTTTTTCGGCTTAGGTTTTTACATGATGCACAACACCCTGCAAATCAATGCAACCCAAATGGCACCTGAAAGACGCGGCGCGGCCGTGGCCGCCTTTGCGTCGTGTTTTTTCCTGGGTCAGTCTGCGGGTGTGGCGCTAGGTGGGGGACTGCTGGTGTTTACCGGTACGGCCCACCTGATTGCTGCAGCGGGTTTCGGGGTGTTACTGGTGGGTGCACGATTTTCCAACCGACTGTCATCCAGACCTGCCTGAATCGACTGTAGCGCTAGTCCACTCAGGATCGCGAAGCAAATGAACGCAGCTCAGCGGCGAGGCTGGGTTGAACCGCTTCCATTTCTTTGGCCATCCGTTGCAGGCTCATTGCGGCACTGACCCGATCATCGCTGGTATCCCGGACTTTAGTCTGGTGCGTAGCCAGGCCAGTGCATAGGTTCAATAAACGATTGGGGAAAGCAAACACCAGGGGTTTGATGGTTTCAGTAGCGGTAAGATAAAAACTTGACATGACGACTCCAACAGAAAAGTTGATTTGTTGCGCCGCAGTATAGTTTCCCAAAAGATATATTTAAAATTTTTATTTAAAATATCTTTTATACGTTTATCGAATATCATATTTGTTGACGTTCACTTACTATCGCCACCATGAGCTTTCTGACCCTGGATCTGAATCTGCTGCGAGTATTTGACGCGGTCATGACCGAGCAAAACCTGACCCGCGCGGCCAACCGGCTGGCAATGACCCAACCAGCGGTATCAAATGCGGTAAAGCGCTTGCGTGACGCGCTGGGTGATGAACTACTTATTCGCACTGCCCATGGCGTAAAACCTACGGCGCGCGCGGAATCGCTGTGGCCTGCTGTACGACAGGCACTCGCTGATCTGGAAGAGGCGGTGGCGCCGCGTACCTTTGAGCTGGCCAAGGCTCACGCAACGTTTCGGATGGCCATGGCTGATGCGACGGCAGGATTGATGCTGCCGCCATTGGTCAGACTGATCGAAAACGAGGCACCCGGTATCGATATTCGCATGGTGCCTCTAACGACGCGTGAACCACGACCAATGCTTTTGCGTGGTGATATTGATCTGGCGATCGGTTTTTTCCCGGGAGTGGTTGCACAACTTCAGGGTGCGACCGAAACGCCAATCCGCCACGAACGCTTGTATTCAGGTCAATATGTTTGCGTGATGCGTAATAAGCATCCGCTAGCTAAAACTGATTTGACCGTAGAAAGGTATTGCGAAGCCAACCATCTGCTGGTGAGCTTTTCAGGACGTGCTCGCGGTCTGGTCGATGATGCGTTGTTATCTGTTGGCAGAGAACGCCGCATTTTGTTAACCGTCAACCAGTTCTTCACTGCTGGCAAAGTGGTCGCTGCGTCTGATTTGCTGATGGTGTTGCCACGACACCTGATTGAAGCGACAGGCATGACAGATCACTTGATTGCCAAAGAGTTACCCTTTGCGATGCCAGAAGTTCATATCGATATGTTGTGGCACGAGCGAGATGCGCGCTCCCCTGGTCATCGTTGGCTGCGCGAACAGCTGCGTGAATCTGATGTGCTGGCAAATAGCGGGAAGATGGTCTGACTACCTTTGTCCTGTGTAGTTACAGTCGTTCTAAGAAATAGTCAGCACACCCTCGTCAATCAAGTTGGTTTCACCCGAGTTCCTGGATTAGCTATTCACAATTCATCCATAGCTAATCCACAGGTTTATCCACTTCTGGCGCTTGGTTTTGCAGCCGCTTTTTTTGCTTGTTGTTTTATATAAGTCTGTATTTATAGATAGTAGTAATAGATAAGGTAAGTCACTTTCTGTGGATAACCTGATATTTTCTATACAGTTCAGTCACTTACGAAAAAGATAAACCCTGAAAATACCGCGTACTCTGACAGGACAGTTTTTGTATAAGAATGAGGTTGTGGCTAAAGATCCCGCTTATCCACTTCAGGCCTGTGAGTTATCCCTAGGCTTATCAACAATCAGATTGCTAACGGTCAGCGCGTTGCCTCCGTAGCGTTTTGCAACTGTCAGCATCGACCGGTTTTCAATGCTGACCTGATGAAAGACATCCTCACGGTTTCCAAAGACCTTGCATTAGTTGAAATGTTCGGGCGATCGCTGATTCCTGGCGCCGGCTATTCAGACAAAGGAAAGACAGTTCGGTGGTAACGCTGACAGCATTCGCGATGACCAGGCCGTGCGCTCGTGCTTCTCGCAGGGCAATAGAATCTCGCACCAACGATAGACCAATCCCTGATTTCACCAGATCCAGCATCGAAGCTTCCTGATCAACCATCGCCACCTTGTCCGGATTGACCCCGTGCTGTTCAAAGATGCTGGTCAGCAAGCGGTTGTGTACCGACTCAGGCGGTGACCAGATCCACGGCAAACTCGCTAGTGCTTTCCAATCCTTGTCGTCGACGCGTCTGCGCCAGCCCTGTGGCGCCACCACGTTGTAAACAAACGAGGTCAGGGTCAAGGCATGACAATCTTTCGCCGGCGAGCCCACAAAATAACCGACATCCAGATCGCCAAGACGAATTTGTTGTTCAACCCAGCCCGACATGCCTTGTTGCAGCCTGGTAGATATATTGGGATGCGCTTCGACCAGAAGTTTGAGGAATGCACCAAGTCGGGTGAACTCAGGATCCAGAATGGTCCCGATGGCCAGATGTCCGACCAGGGTTGAGTTCAATGAATGCGCTGCCTGTACCAGTTCAACGCTGCTGCTGATAACACGCTCAGCCAGGGGCAACAGTTTTGCACCATCAGGGGTGAGTGTCATGCCGTTGGGCGCGCGCGCGAACAGTTGTACCCTGAGGCTGTGCTGCAAAGCCTTGATCTGGAGGCTGACTGCCGGCTGGGTCAGATGCAGTTGCGCTGCCGCCCGGGTCAGGTTGCCCTCCCTGGCGACGGTGACAAAGGCTCGCAGTTGCGTCAGATCCATCGTTTATATAAGAAATATTTATGGGTATTTGATAATAACTCATTAGATTTGGGAGTTTCACTCGAATATCCTAGCGGAAAGCCGACCCACTATAAAAGGAAAATTTATGACAACCGCGTCGCTCCCCGAGATTCCTCACTTTATTAATGGCAAGAAGATACCGACCAGCAGTGGTCGTCGTCAGCCGGTGTTCAATCCGGCCACGGGCGCGGCGATTGCCAATGTGGCGTTGGGCAGCGTAGAGGAGGTGAATGCGGCAATTGCTGTTGCCTCCAAGGCAGCGCCAGCCTGGGCAGAGACCGCGCCGCTGAAACGAGCGCGTGTGCTGTCCAAATTCAAGGAACTGCTTGAAAAGCATCACGATGATCTGGCCGCAATGATTACGCGCGAGCATGGCAAAGTGTTTAGCGATGCGAAAGGCGAAGTCGTCCGGGGCCTGGAAATTGTTGAGTTTGCTTCGGGCATTCCACAGTTACTGAAAACACAGTTCACCGATAACATCGGCGGCGGCATTGATAACTGGCAGTTGCGCCAGCCCTTGGGCGTCACGGCCGGCATCACGCCATTCAATTTTCCGGTGATGGTGCCGCTGTGGATGGCGCCTGTGGCGATTGGCTGCGGCAATACCTTTGTGCTGAAACCCTCGGAGCGCGATCCTTCTCCCGCGATCTTCATGGCTGAATTGTTGCAGCAGTCAGGTTTACCAGATGGTGTCTTCAATGTAGTCCAGGGCGACAAGCTCGCTGTCGATACGATTATTCAGCACCCCGATGTCAAGGCCGTTTCGTTCGTTGGCTCGACACCGATTGCGGAATACATTTACACGGAAGGTAATCGTCGCAAGGGCGCGTATCCGATGCGCGTGCAGGCATTGGGTGGCGCAAAAAATCATCTGGTTGTCATGCCCGACGCGGATCTGGATCAGGCGGTCGATGCATTGATCGGCGCTGCGTATGGTTCAGCAGGTGAGCGCTGCATGGCGATTTCGGTGGCAGTCGCGGTGGGCAGCGTCGCTGACAAACTGGTCGATGCGCTGGTACCGCGGGTTAAAGCCCTGAAGATAGACAACGGTATGAATCCCGCTTCAGAAATGGGCCCGGTCGTCACTGCAGCACACAAGGCGAAAATTGTGGACTACATCACGCAGGGCGAGAAGGCGGGCGCAAAACTGCTGGTCGATGGTCGTGGTTACACGGTATCCGGTCATGAGCAAGGCTTTTTCCTCGGCGGTTCTTTGTTTGATCATGTGACGCCGGAGATGACAATTTATCGCGACGAGATTTTCGGACCGGTGCTGTGTGTGGTGCGTGTTCCCGACATGGCTGCAGCAATCCATTTGATCAATGCCCATGAGTTCGGTAATGGCGTGTCGCTGTTCACGTCCGATGGCAATACCGCGCGTGAATTCTCGCGTCGTATTGAGGTCGGCATGGTCGGCGTCAACGTACCGATACCGGTGCCGATGGCCTGGCATTCGTTTGGCGGCTGGAAGCGCTCCCTGTTCGGCGACATGCATATTTATGGTGAAGAGGGCATTCGGTTCTATACGCGCTACAAGTCGATCATGCAGCGCTGGCCGGAGTCGATAGGCAAGGGCGCCGAATTCACGATGCCGGTCGCGAAATAAGGGGGCCGTAATGCAATCCGCAGGCACTTACGATTACATCATCATCGGCGCGGGCACCGCAGGTTGTGTGCTCGCTAACCGCCTCACACAAGATCCCGGCGTTTCGGTGTTGCTGATCGAGGCCGGCGGCAAAGATGACTATGCGTGGATTCATATCCCGGTCGGCTATTTGTATTGCATCGACAATCCGCGTACGGACTGGCGTTTTCGGACCGAGCCGGATGCGGGTCTGAATGGCCGCAGTCTGATTTATCCGCGCGGCAAAGTGCTCGGTGGCTGCTCGTCGATCAACGGCATGATCTATATGCGCGGACAGTCACAAGACTATGATGCCTGGGCTGCTCAGACCGGCGACGCAAGCTGGAGCTGGAACCAGGTGCTGCCCTTGTTTCTGCAGACCGAGGACCATCACGGCGGGCGCAGCGAATTTCATGGTGCGGGCGGCGAATGGCGGGTGGAACAGCAGCGCTTGCGCTGGGACATTCTTGATGCGTTCCGGGAGGCTGCGTCGCAGACCGGCATCCCGAAAACTGATGATTTCAATCGTGGCGACAACGAAGGTTGCGGCTACTTCGAAGTGAACCAGCGCAGTGGCATTCGATGGAATACCGCGAAAGCTTTTTTGCGTTCCGTGAAAGGCCGTCACGGCAATCTCGAGATCATGACGGGCTGCCATGTGCATCGTTTGCGTATCGAACAAGGTGAGGGCGGTGCCGTCTGCAAGGGCGTTGAATTTAGCGGTGGTGGTCAGCACTGGCTCGCGCAGGCCACTGGCGAAACTTTGCTGACGGCGGGCGCGATTGGCTCGCCGCAGATTTTGCAAATGTCCGGCGTGGGGCCGGCAAATTTATTACGACAGCACGGAATACCTATCGTGAAAGAGGCGCCGGGCGTGGGCGAGAATTTGCAGGATCATTTGCAACTCCGGATGGCTTTCAAAGTACGAGACGCGAAAACGCTTAACACCATGGCGAACAGCTGGCTGGGCAAGATGCAGATTGGTCTCGAATATCTGCTGAATCGCAGCGGTCCGATGTCGATGGCGCCGTCGCAGCTGGGTGCGTTCGCACGTTCTGATGCGTCCCAGACCAGCGCGAACATTCAATACCATGTCCAGCCCTTGTCCCTCAATAAATTCGGCGAGCCTTTGCATGCCTTCCCGGCGTTTACTGCCAGCGTGTGCAATCTAAGACCGACTGCGCGCGGTCATGTGCGCATCGCATCAGCGGATGCTACTCAGGCGCCGAAAATTACGCCGAATTATCTGAGCACCGAAGAAGATCGTCAGGTCGCTGCCGATGCGCTGCGGCTGACTCGTCGCATTGTGGCTGCCCCGGCCATGCAACGCTATGCGCCCGAAGAATTCCTGCCAGGGCCGGCGTTTCAGAGCGATGCAGAACTTGCGCATGCCGCGGGGAATATCGGGACAACCATTTTCCATCCTGTCGGCACATGCAAAATGGGACGCGATGAGGATGCAATGGCGGTGCTCGATCCCCAGCTTCGGGTGCGAGGTGTCAGCGGATTGCGTGTGGTCGACGGATCGATCATGCCGGTCATTACGTCGGGCAATCCCAACTCACCCATCATCATGATTGCGGACAAAGCCGCACAAATGATTCGCGCCGACCGCAAAAAAGCAGTGAAGCGGGTCCAGCCTGAACTGACCCTTGCCTGAGGGCTTGATGCCAAAGCACAATGGCGATAGTGATCACTAACTTATAACGTGGAAACCTTGCCGCCAGAACTGTTCGTCCTGGCGGTTGCCGCTTTGCTGGCCGGTTTGGTTGATGCGGTCGTTGGTGGGGGCGGGCTAATTCAGGTGCCGATGCTATTCAGTGCCTTCCCATCCGCAGCGCCCGCAAGTTTGTTTGGCACTAACAAACTTGCCTCGGTCTGGGGCACGGCGGTGGCGGCACGAAGTTATGCGCGCCGCTTTCCGTTGGCCTGGCATGTCGCCGTACCGGCATCGCTGGCAGCGCTTTTGTTTGCATTCGTGGGAGCGTGGGCAGTATCGGTATTCCCGCCGATCTTGTTACGCAAGGCGCTGCCCGCTCTTTTGCTGCTGGTGGCTGCTTATGTGCTGATACGCAAGGACTTTGGCAGTGTTCATCAGCCGATTCCAAGAGGGCGTCGAAAAACCTTGCTGGCACTGGCCGTGGGCGCATTGATCGGTTTCTACGATGGCTTTTTCGGCCCCGGCACGGGGAGCTTCCTGATTTTTCTTTTTGTGCGCCTCTTTGGATTCGACTTCCTGCGCGCATCCGCTGTCGCCAAGGTCGTGAATGTCGCCTGCAATCTGGCAGCGCTTGCACTATTCGCCGGGCTGGGCCATGTGTTCTGGATGCTTGGCTTGCTGATGGCGGTCTGCAATATTGCAGGCTCACTGATTGGTACCCGGCTTGCGCTGCGGGGCGGCACGGGTTTTATTCGGGTGATTTTCCTGCTGGTGGTCGGCGCCCTGATTCTGAAAACCGGTACAGACGCATTTTTCTGATGGCGCGATTCGCTGTTTCACGTGAAACAGCGCAAATCGATCGGGCCGGACGTTCCACGTGAAACAAGGCACGGAATTGCCTTTATAATCCAGCCTCTGCTCTGATACTCGCCCGCCTGTTGTCATGGATTTTCCCGCTGAATTTGATGTGATTGTCGTCGGAGGAGGGCATGCCGGGACCGAGGCTGCGCTGGTCGCTGCTCGAATGGGTCAGAAAACCCTGCTTCTGACGCACAACATCGAAACGCTAGGTCAAATGTCCTGCAATCCCTCGATCGGCGGGATTGGCAAAGGTCATTTGGTGCGCGAGGTGGATGCGCTAGGCGGTGCGATGGCGATTGCTACCGACGAAGCGGGCATCCAGTTTCGCATTTTGAATTCCTCCAAAGGCCCCGCGGTTCGTGCCACCCGCGCACAGGCAGACCGGCTGCTTTACAAGCAGGCCATACGCTCACGGCTGGAAAATCAGCCCAATCTCTGGCTTTTCCAGCAGGCAGTCGACGATCTGATGGTCGAGGGTGATCGCGTCACGGGCGCTGTCACGCAGCTCGGCCTGCGGTTTCGGGCTCGTACCGTTGTTTTGACTGCGGGCACCTTCCTCGATGGCAAAATCCATGTCGGCCTGAATCATTACTCGGGTGGCCGGGCGGGGGATCCGCCTGCGATTTCATTGTCGGCGCGTCTCAAAGAGCTGAAGCTGCCGCAAGGTCGCTTGAAAACCGGTACGCCGCCGCGAATTGATGGCCGAAGCATTGATTTTTCCGTCATGACAGAGCAGCCCGGCGACAGTGACCCGATGCCGGTGTTTTCAGTGATGGGCAGTGCGGCACTGCATCCGAAACAGCTGCCCTGCTGGATCACCCATACCAATGAGCGTACACACGAGATTATTCGAGGGGCGCTCGACAGAAGCCCGATGTTTACCGGTGTAATCGAGGGTGTCGGACCGCGCTATTGCCCGTCCATCGAAGACAAAATCCATCGTTTTGCCGACAAGACGTCGCATCAGATTTTCCTCGAGCCCGAGGGCCTGACCACCCATGAGTTTTATCCGAACGGTATCTCCACCAGCTTGCCGTTTGACGCGCAGCTGGCCTTGGTCAGATCGATGCGGGGCCTGGAAACCGCGCACATTCTGCGCCCGGGTTACGCGATTGAATATGATTACTTTGATCCGCGCGGACTGAAGTTATCGCTCGAGACGCGGGCCATTCGCGGCCTGTTTTTCGCCGGACAGATTAATGGCACCACCGGCTATGAAGAAGCAGCCGCACAGGGCTTGCTCGCCGGCTTGAATGCCGCCCTTCAGGCGCAGGGCCGCGAGCCGTGGACGCCTCGCCGTGATGAGGCCTACCTTGGTGTTCTGGTCGATGATCTGGTGACTCAGGGGGTTCAGGAGCCCTATCGAATGTTTACCAGTCGGGCGGAGTATCGGCTGAGTCTGCGTGAGGACAACGCTGACTTGCGCCTCACTGAAATCGGGCATCAGCTGGGCTGTGTTGGTGATGCGCAATGGGCGCATTTCGAGCGCCGGC
>JACCDX011531822.1_pt1 | contig 29592 bp, 29 predicted proteins | sample 7449681 | NCBI WGS metagenome assembly JACCDX01 (sample SAMN15323450, study PRJNA562643) | freshwater metagenome | isolation source: river surface water | place: USA:Blue River Watershed | collected 2017-08-18
AATCAAAATATATCTATAATAAATATTCAACAATTAAATTTACCAAATTATCATCGAAAAATACTCGATACATTGCACAATAATTTATATTTCTGTATAATGACACTATCTCATATCTCTTTTTATATACTCATATTGCGCATATTTTTATATTTGTTTATGTTATATATTTGTTAAACCATATATAATAAATTATTATAATCAATTTTTTATAAAATTTATGTGTAATTATTGTTTATAAAAATCAACTTTACCAATCTTTTTACTCAAATTATTAAATGCAATTTTTACAATTTTTATTACTTTCATAAGTTCTTTTATGTTATTTTTTATCGATTTTTCATCTTCATTTTCGTTAAATTTTAATCTAATCTCTTTAATGCCTCCTTCATATAAATTATTGTAAATACATAAATATTTGGATTTATTGTTTTTATTTATTTTGTTGACAGATATTGTAAAAAATGGTACATTTGCTTCCAAATCATTTTTTACATTAAATGGATAAATAAATAACATTTTTTTTAATCTTCTGTTTGGATGCATATGGTAAAATAATTTATAGTGTCTGTTATGTAGCTCTTTTTTTGCTATTCTATTTTGTTGCATGAAATTAAGGTGAATATTTTCAACCATAGTATTGAAATTATAAAATGGTGGCATTTATCTAATATATTTATAATAAATTAGATAAAAAATAATTAATGTAATAAATGTAATAAAAAATTGATAAATTTTTGTTGTGAATATCTTTTTATATCTATATTTTCATAAACTATAGCTTTTATTTACAAATGAAAAATGGAATCTAAAAAGGACAAAGAAAATAACAACGAAAAGAACACTAAAAATAACCAATATAGTAAAGAATTGTTGGAAGATGATGATTTTGCTGATCTATTTAATGAATTGTCGTTAAAACCAAAAAATGAATATCCATATATAGATAAATATATGAATATAAAAGGAAAATATGAATTGTCAAACATTAAAAAATGGATAAAATTAATACCATTTGAAAAAATGCACAATTTCTCATCGTATAATCGAAGAGAGTACTTTACGCATGTTGCAAATATTGTCTTAGATAATGATTTAAACAAACATAACCTGAAACAGAGAAGTACATTAATTAAATTTCAACCGGTTATTGAAAAATCATTGTTTGAAGAGAAGGTAGAATGTCTATACATATTCGCAATGAATGACAAAATTGTCAAGATTGGTGGAACGCGTACTGGTTTAAAAGGTAGAGTTGAAAGCTATTTATGTGGTCATCATATTGAAGAGAGAGGAAAATCAGGTGATTGTTCCAAAACAAATGGTTTCATATACAATACCTTTTATTTTTACCTTACTAATGACGAAGATATTGACATTAAAATGTATGCCTATAAAATTCCCACAATAAAACATGCATGTAATATATTGGATGAAAATGTTGACATAACTGTTCAAACATACCATGCTTATGAATCTATATTTCTTAATGATTTTAAAAAAACTTATGGAGAATTCCCCATATTATGTGATAACGCTGATCCCAACTACAAGGTTTAATAATCTTAAATATTTTCCTTTATAAAAAGAATCTCTTCCATAGTAATCCCGAAATGGCTAAATATCGTCATTTCATCGTTTAAATTATCGTGATTTTCATTAATATTCGGTATTGGAAAGCTTTGCAAAATACGGATATTATTAAAATTTCCATATCTACATATATTATTAATAAAAACGTACAATGGATGATCCAATATCGCTTTATATTTTTCCGCCTCTTCTTTGCTTTTGCATCTAATAAATACAATTGATTGTGTCATTCCACAATTATCGACAAATGTTGCGTATTTATCAGTTGTACTTATAAATAATTTGTATCCATCTTGATATTTATGGGGTCTTGATGCCCAAACCGTCTGTTTAGGTGTATGTATCAATTTATATTTAAAAACCTCGTCTTTCACATCGGCTATTTCATCTTTTTTGGTATATCGATGTAAATCGCAATTTGTTTCAACTTTAAATTTAGGTAAACTTACATTATCAATCGTCTTATTCAATATACTTAGAATAGTTGAATTGTAATATAACGGAATGTAATTTCGAACACCTGAACTAACAGTGCTTGTATAACTCTTCCCTTTCCATACTCCTGAAATACTAATATCTTGATAATATGGCTTATTCTGTATAATGTACCATGTGAATGAAGAGCCAATCTTCTTAAAATATCTCTTTGCACTATGAATATCTAAATGGATAATTTGCAATTCAGTCAGTTTACTTATTAATGTATTTTTGTCTGAGTAAGACATCCAATTATCAGGTGTTATAAAAAGAAGATAACCATCCTCTTTTAGTAATTGAAGTGTCTTTTCAATAAAATCTTTTATCAAATTATGATTTTTAGAAGCTCTCTGTCCATTCTCTAATAATTTTGCATATGGAGGATTGGCAACAATCAAATCGAATTTTTCATTCACATTCACATTCACATTTAGATTCTCAATATAATTTTTCATCGTTATATTTAAAGCATAATTCTCTTTACAGTACATCTTTTCAACATTTTTTATTCTATTCTCATTAATGTCATTAAAGTACAGTATATTTTCCAATATATATTTTTTATCATATTTTCCTTTATCAATTAATTTCTTGAGAATTGGTAATGAAAAATTACCGTTTCCACAGCATGGATCTAATATCTTTAAATTCTCTCTTTCCCATAACTCTTCGGGAACTTTAGAAATCATCTCCTCAATGCAATCAATAGGTGTTGGCTCATCATTACTTGATTTATACGTACTCTTATCGACATTTAATACGTTATTATATATTTGTTTCAACTCTTCATATGTGGAATTATCGATATTTTTGGTGATATTTATTGGCGTATGTATAGGTTGTGATGTTGTTTCAATTGGAATAATGATAATATTCTTATTTTCACTCGTTAAAATTTTAATAATCTCATCTTTTTTCTTATTACTATATCCAGATATACTCTTATTTTTACACAATTCTTTCAACTCTTTAATGGTCAGTTTATTTAAATTATTTAAATCAGTATTTATAAAAGTTTCACTCATTTTGTTTTACTATATATCTATATAGTAAAGTTTTTTTATATTAAAAAAAATCAATTTTTTTTTTATTGTTAACTTAGGGAACCACATTAGGGAACCACGTTAGGGAACCTACGGTTCCCCTAAAAACCCCTCCCTTTTTTTTTATTAAATTATATAATCAATTGCTCCCCTAAAAACCCCTCCCTTTTTTTTATTAAATTATATAATCAATTGTTCCTCTAAAAACCCCTCCCTTATTTTAAATTCGTTTTTGTCAACAACAGAATATAATTTAATTTTCATGTTCATTCATTCTTAATTGATATATTATATTTTTTAACTCTTCTATCTCTCTATTCTTTCCATCAATAATATCAATATTTCTTTGTTTTTCATTATATTTGTTTTGTTTATTATGTAAAATTTTATTGGAAATTTCATTCTTATAAGTTTCAACATCAACAAAAGTGAATGGAACATTAACTCTAACATGATAGTGATCATCATCATAACCTCTTGTCCTTTTATATGATTTAGGTTTATTTGTTCTATGAACCAATAGAAATGACGATATTTTACCGTATACGGGACGCGGTTTTTGTCCAACAGTCTTCATATATTCCGGATCCACCGTTGATTGATCAATTGGTGAGAATCTGTTATATTTATCAACAAAACCGACCGGAACAATTTCACCTCTTTCATTCATATAATGTGTAAAAGATAAATTTATATATTGTGTGAATGATCTGTCTCTATAACTATCATCAAATTCAATTTCACATAAAGCATAATTTTTCGAAGATATGTCGTATTTAGCAAGTTTTGTATCATTTGAAACTTGATTTATTGCATAATTGATAATCTCATATTCATCCTGATTACCATTTGCAAAATTGTGTTTGTAAAATTCTTCCATTGTATATTTATATATCCGTCGTTATTTTTTTAAGTATATTCACAAAAAAATTGATGAATTTTTTTAGTAGATATCAAATAATTTTATAAAAATCATTTTACAAATTTAATTGTACAGATATTTATCATGGCATATCAAAAATATCCCGCTTCACATGGTTTTCGTTGGTCAGATAACGAAGAGTTAATTCTTCTTGATGAATTATCGAATAATATATCGATAAATGATATCGCAATCAATCATAATAGAACAATGGGTGGCATTAAAGCCAGAATAAAAGAAATATCTTTAAAGATGTATAATAACGGTATTTCTATAGAAGAAATATCAAAAAAAACATTCCTTTCACACAATCAAATATTAAATTTTGCCAAAACCAAAAAAGAATCTGAAAAAAAGCAAAACAAAGAATCTTCTGATTTTAACATGGTTCAAATAAAAGACGAAATCAATCTTATTAGCAAAAATATTGAACTAACATATAAGCTTTTGGAACATACCATCCTCAAATTGGATATTCATGTTGAAAAGACAAATAAAGAATTGGAAAAATTGTTCAATGAAAATAAGGAATTGAAGAAATATATTGAGAAAAATATACAAAAAAATTGATTATTTTTTGATAAACAATATCTTTTCCAAAGGAATATTATAAATTTTAGATTATTAACAAAAACGAACTTAAAGAAAATCCCTACTATGAATGTTCCCATTGAAAACCTAAATATCGCCTTTATTGGCGAAGTTTCGACCGGAAAATCGACACTTCTCAATGGCATTTTTTGCCGAGAGCTGTCCCAAACGTCTATTAAAAGAACCACCATGTCTCCAATAGTTTTCATTGAGAATAAAGAACTTGATTGCGATTATGACTATACAAAAGATATTTTTGAAGAGATTAAAGAGCAAAATATCGACATTATTAAGAGTACTGAACAAGGAAATGCTTTGGAGAATTGCAGTGAGTTAACATATGAGATTGGAAAATTAGATTTAAAGATTCTTGAGGAACAATCCGTTAATGTTTATGACATTCCCGGATTAAATGACGCTAGAACAAAATCAGTCTACTATAACTATTTGAAGAGTAATTTTTACAAGTTTAATATCGTCATTTTAATGATTGACATTAATAGTGGTCTTAACACCTCTGATGAGATTGATATTCTCCGTTTAATCACGGAAAATACCAAATATCAAAAAGAGACCAATAAAAAAGAGATTTACACCATTGTTGTTGTTAACAAAGCTGATGATATGCAAATTAAAGTTGATAAAAAGACCAATAAAGAGACTCTTTATTTGGCCGACGAATTGAATGAAATGTTTCAACAGGTTATTTTAACCGTTAATGAAGAGTTTAAAAAGATGGATATTTCTAATCATCTTATAGATATCTTACCGTTATGTGGGTTGGATGCTTATCTCTATCGTATGATCAGCAGATATGGCAAATCATATCATTTGAAGGATTCCGAAATATTAAAGATTGGAATCAATGAAATGGGAAAGAAATTCAGTAAGAAGAGCAAAGATGAACAGAGACAAGATGTTATTTCAATCATTGAAGACAAAAATTTTGTTAATGATATGATCAAATTGTCGGGATTCGAAGGCTTTGAAAAGAGTCTATATAACTTCCTTCAAAAAGAGAATATGGCTCAAAAGCTTCTCATTTCGAACATTAACTATGAGATGAATAAATTGGAAAGATATGAGAATCCTTTTAATCAATTCAACATGGATTATGGACGTATTCAAAAGTACATTAACGATCGTTTTGAATACATTTGTAAAATTCTTTATTTGGACGAAACTATTTTCACAGAGAGTATGTTAAATCTATACAATGATACAATGATTCAATTAAGAAATTTTATCAATCAATATTGGGAAATTAATGATATTAAATCTTATTTCACAGAGATTGATAATAGAATCATTGAAAATTACTTTAAGAACATAAAAATGTATGATGATAAATATCCTCCTTTTATTGTCAATAGAGTAATGGTAATCTTGGAAAATAAATTTACAAACAATGTTATTAGAGTTTCTAATTTTATCGAAATATTTGAATATTTGATAGAGATTAAAGCCAATTCTAATGAGAATATTGAGAAATTACTTAATATCATTATGGAAAATATTAATCATAAAAATACGTTTTATTTTTTAACAACTGCTACAAATCAACTTGCGACATTATGCAATTTACTTGATAAATTAACGACAATTGATGAAAAATTGATGGAGCGATTTATTCGGTTTCTTTTGATGAATTATTATGAACAGATTAGTGATAATACAGAAGAATTGCTCTTTAAAGAGCTATTTTTGAAGAGTCATAATGAAATTATTATGAGCAAATATCTTTCAATTAAAACTTCCAATTCAAATGAGATTCTGCTCTCTTCTAAAGTTTTTCTTTATGGAGAGGAATATAGAGATATTGTTGCATTTGACAATGATATTTTGGAATCATATTATTTGGAATTTATGAAGAAGAGTAAATTGAATGAAATTAAAAAGAAAGTTATGAGTATTAGAAATGATATTGATAAATAACGAATGAAAGTTATTTTTTTTTATAAAAAAATAAATAAATTATAAATATGAATATGAATATGATTATAAATATTGTTCTAAAAAATTAAATTATTTCAATCGCAATATTGTTTTTTTTGCAATAATCAATGATGTAATCTTTTTGAGACAAATAATTTGCACTGCAACCTCTATAAATAACTTTTTTTAACTTCTTAACTTTATCGAATTGCTCTTTAATGTATGGATATTCAGATTTTAATCCAATTCCACCAATAATCTCAATTGTTTCTAAATTGGGTAAATTTTCAATACCATTGAATGATTTTAAATTATTAACCCAACTACTAAATATTATTTTATTTAATGAATTATTTTGGAAAGAGATATTGTCCAATATGTTATTTGTATTCATAATTGTTAATGTCTCTAAGTTAAAGAATGATTTAATTGATTCAATACCTTTATGGTTCCAATTATTATCAATGTTAATCTCTTTAGTTTCACCAAGTTTTAAATTCATAAATCCAGTTGTATGTCCAATTGATTCAATAATTTTTTCTAACTTCTCAATTTTACTCTTCAATATCTCTATCTCTTTTTTATATTCAATCTCAATCTTATTGATACTGATCGTTAAATTGCCATCTTCAGTCATCTTCTTTTCCGGTAAAATTAACGAGAAATTTGTCTTAAAAGCGCCATTAAAAGTAATGTCAAATGCAACTGTTATCCCGTTGTTTTTAACGGTAATTGTTGTATCATAATCGGGCTTTCTCTCAAAACAGTTGCATATAATGTCGTAAATCTGCCGTTTTTCAAACGGTAGATTTATATCACGAAGATGAACAGTGCTTTCATAAGACTGAAATGAAATGTTGTTCATAACTCGAATGTAAACGGATAATTCCGTTAATGTAGTTGTAATGTTGTAGTTATCTAAAATATAATTATTACTCATTTTGATCTGTGTTTGGATTTATAATATGATGTTTGTTATTGAAATAAAATAAATCAATTTTTTTATATGGAATAAACCAATGAAATTACAATAACATTTACATGTTATCATATAAGTTATCAGGTAAATCATCACCAAATAAGTCATCATTATGTAAGTCATCAGGTATAGGCATAGGCATAGACATGGGAACAGCATATTTTTCAAGTGAACAAAAGAATGTCATATCTAAAATGTCTGGTTTATCATTGCATTTAACTTCACCTTTTTTATTTTCGGAATGAGCATGACGACTAAACTGTCTTAAAAAGTCAATTTTATATAAAATTTCATTTATTTGTTCAATATGAATGAGATTATCGTTATATTCTTTCATACCATCTTCACTTAATAAATACAATGTGTCTTTACTTGACGAAATAAATTTATTTTTATATGTAAGATCTTCATTCATTTTATTCAATATGTTATCAATATCGCATGATGTAATATCTACATCAAAATCAATTTTATCCAATAATAAAGAGACAACATCATAACGCCTATATGAGATTGCCTCACCAATTGAAGTATTTGAACAAAAATAATTATTTCCTTTAATATTGTAATCACAATGTCCAATATCAATCATATCTTCAATAATTTTGACGTCATACATTTTTAAATAACTACAAGCTAATGTCAATGCAGTTTCACCATCTTTCCTTCGATAATTCATTGCTTCATAATCATTTTTTTCCAAAAAATATTTCATCAATTCAGGTAATTCATTCTTAATTGAATAAATTATTGCAGTGCCATTATGTGAACTGATTTCATCAAATTCATAAATTTCATTCAAATTAACATGATTAATTATCATTCCACATATTTCAGTTGCTTTTCCTATGTAATCGTTAAATATGATATTCAATTTTTTTAAATGACATAACCAATCCATTGCACAAATGACAATATAGTTATTATTTCTAACATATTCTTCAAAATCATTTGCCTTTTCAATCACTTTAAAAAATATGTCAAATACTAATGATTTTTTCACATTAATAGATGATTTTTTTAACATCATTTGTAGTAAATCATCGTCTTGACAGAATGATACAACAACGTCATACTTTAACAATTCATGTATGCATTCAAACTGGTTGTTTGTATATAGATATTTCAATAATTCAACAGAATTATGAATATCGATATTGCATTGAATAGCATCTTGTAAAATTTGGGCAAACGATTCATTTGCCAATAATGATTCAACGTAAGATGTCATCTTTATGACTTAAAAGGAGAGTGGTTTTATCTAGAAAAAAGTATTAAAAACAAAGGGATTTTTATTAAAGCTTGTTAATTAACAGGATCAATAAAAATAATTATTCTCCAATAATGATTTAAAAATCTAATATATATTATCCATCAATTTTTTTATAAATAGTTGTTAATCTAACAATAAATCTACGTCTTGATTCAAATGTATGTCAGTAATTCTCTCATCCAATATTCATCTGATAAAAATCTGACAACACTCATATTACACATATTTGTATTATCATTATTATCATTATTATCAGGATTACTGATAATTTCGTTGACAATCTTACTATGCATATCGATCATTTTAGTTCTACTACAAACCTTTATTTTTGTAATAAGGTCATTTATTACTTTATCGACTTCTGTAAAAACATCATCACGATAATTGTCACAATTATTGTACAATAATTTCAAATTATTATTTAAAATATCCAATACTTCATCAAATGATGACATATCTATATCTCTGTAAGATAATAATAAATTAAGATTATCATAAGATTCATCTTTTTCAACTTCTTCTGCCAGTTCAGCTAAAATAACAAGAATATTCTTGTTTTCATCATCAACAATATTATATTCACATTTGCAATAATCAATAAGATCTTGAACAATATGTACATCAAAATAAGATGTTACAGCACGCATTAGAGGTTTTATACCAAAAATAGGTGCATTCATGATATCCACATTTAATATACAATTGCGTTCTTTAATCTTAAACAAAAAGAACTCAGTTAATTCTTGACATTCAAGATAGATTGAATATGTAATAATATTAAAAATTTGTGATTTTTCATTAAAATTTACTGTAAATATTGTATTTATATCAGTATATTTGAATGTTAATTCGAACACATTCATCAATTCATCGTAATATTCTGAAAACCTAAATTCTTCATAACTACCATCATTCAATCTACCTTTGTCGCTTATATAGTATGAATATACCCGTATAATTTTAAATACAAAATCTTGATTATATTTAATGAACTCATCTAAATCCTTTGCAAAAGATATATATTTATCAATAAAACATATCTCTTCTTGAGGAAAATATTTATCTTGATAGCATGTCAATGATATATGCATATTGGATATTTTTTTTAAATACATATTATCAATTGTTTTTGTCATAAAATCTCCGTTACACAATAATAATTCAATATTACTATCAGTCATTTCATCAATACAATAATCTATACAATTATACAATTTATTATCATAAAAGATATTGAATATGTAATGATAATCATACTTAGAAAATAATTCTTCTAAAGCATTATTATCATTTGCATGTTTCATAAAATTTACCAATATATCAATACATTTATAGACACTATCAATATCACGATAGATAACAAGTTTACTGGTTAAATTTATCATTAAATCAAATGATGTGTATGATTTTTGATTATACTCAATAATATTGTTAACACCATTCATTTTTGACAGTAATGCATCAAAAAGATCTTCAATATCAGTATCAATAGCGAAAATCTGTTTACCTCCATATGTTTCCATGTTGTGATAGAAATGTTTTAAAATATCATTAAAAGTCATATATTCAAAAATATTGTTAGAAGTCGAATTTGTAGATAGATTACTGAAAGGCATATTTGTAAATAGATTAAAATTCAAATCTATTGAATCAAATAGTTCGACTGATTCGTCAGATACAGACATTTTTTACTTTAAAATAAATATTCTTAGTAATAAATGTCAATTTCAACTTATCTAAATATAATTTATATTAATACTTGAATATTTTATTACATGTTATCCATCAATTTTTTTATAAATATTCTATTGTAAAATAAAACAAAACAAAATTTACTTTGAAAGGTTGTTATGTGATATTAAATATTGGTAATTAAATCACGTATGCATCTTATGAATCTTCAACATACGATTCATTAAAAACTATACCTCTTTCATTACAATAATTTCTCAAAAAATCAAGTTTATATCTATCCTCGTCATTGCATCTGTAGTATGAAATCTCCTTCAATTTATCAAGTTTATTTAGCTGAAATAGTGTACTATAATCTGGTAATAATCCAAAAGAATCACTTATGATAATATTTTCTAAATTAGGAAAATTCAACAGCATTTTGAAGCTTGTTATATCATAACAATTAAAAAATTCTATCTCCGTTAATGTTTCACTCCTACAATCTTCAAAATCTTCATTCTCACAATGGTTGGATAATGATATCTTTTTTAATTTAGGATAACTATGTAGCATATCTAAAAGTCCTGCTCTTATCATCTTACTATTAAAATCTATATTTTTTGTATCTTTATTAATCATCTCATTGAGAACTCCGTAATAGTCACAAAATAGATAACTTATGATCGCATTAAGGTGTTTAATCTCATTTTTAAGATTGTCTATCTCTCTTTTCTGTTGATTTTCCTCCATTTTAGTGCATATTTTGTCTTATAATATATTTGTGGTATATAGCTAAAAAAAATCAATTTTTTATTGTATTTATGATTTTCGTTAGTTCCTCTATATTACTCTCTAATTTTTGAATTCTCTCTTCATTTATCGCTTTTATGATGTCGATTTCGCGTTTATATTCTAATTCAATTCTCTCAATCCTTCTTTTGAGATTTTCGATGTCGCTTAGACTCTTTTCGTATATAGTTATTGTGAGAGTGGAATCTGGAGGAGATGCATCATTTTTTGATATAAATACAAGAATAAGAGACTTCTTATCTTCCACAATATACACATTATATGTACTATTCTCTTCTAAAAATGATTCTTTTATCGATTGATATATATATTCTCCACAATATGTCATATGAATGTCGGTTATTTCAAATGTACCTTCATAGTACTTATTTTTATTGCTGATCTTTAAATGAATGCAATTATTCGATTCAAAATAAGCAATATTTATGTGATATTCGTTATATAAAAAGCTATCGTTCATTTTATTTATGTAATTCGTATATTTTATATTTTATAATTATTATAATTCATTTGATAAATATAAATCATCAATTTTTTTAGTTTTTATTGCAATCATGATTACAATCATGATTACAATCGTTGTCGCAATCGTCTTTAACATCACAATCATCTTTGTCGTCACATTCATCGTTGCAATCGTCGTTGCAATCGTCGTTGCATTTATCGTTATGATCATCTTTGTCATCACAATCGTCGTTGCAATCATCGTTGCAATCGTCGTTGCAATCATCGTTGCAATCATCGTCATCGCAATAATTGGTGGAATCGTCGTCTTCTTCATCATCTTCATATCCGTAAAAACGACAATCAATATCGCAATCACTTGAACATTCTTCAAAAGGTTCGACATTGGACAATTTTACGACAGCAAAAACTAACATACCTTCTCCACTTCCAAGTGTATATTCAACCAATCTATTACCAACATCAACATATCTTTCGCAAACTCCTTTTACAACAACAGTATTGTATTCTAAACAATATTCTGAAAAACGACTCTTCGCTTCATTAAAAGCGTAATTCTTCGCCTGATTGTAGTTCGAAAAAGTTTTTAAAAAATTTACACTAACCTCTTTGCGGTAATTGTAATATGTAATGACGTTAAATAATTCGCTCATTGTATATGGTTTTGTTTGTTTTGGGGTTTATGTATATATATTATATATATTTTATGATATTTATAAATAAAAAGATGATTAGAAAATAAATTCATCAATTTTTTTATGGAAATTCTAGTTCAATATTGCGATATTTACAATAATTTGTAATATATTCTCTTATATGAGAAGAATCACCACAATCAATATATCTTAAAATAATTCTTCTAAGATATGGTAGTTCATTCAATATTTTTCGAACATTCCAATAATTACTTTTTGTAAGCTTGAATTCTTCCAACATAATCTCTTCCAATGATGTTAAATGTTTCGCTATTTTCAATACATTATCATCACATTTGATTAATACAAGTTTTTTTATAGTGTTATTTGTAAAAGATGGACAATCAAATAATATATCGCAATTCACATTTCCAACTTGATTGATTGTTAATATAATTGGCTCTACAAAAGAATTAATTTCATGTAAATCTTTATTACTACACATATTTAATTCACGACATCCAATGTAATAATTTGATACGTCATGACACCATATTTTTAGAGATCCTGTCTCTTCATTTATTTTATTTAGATTATTCATTTTCTCCGTTAAACTATCGATATTTTTATGATACTTTTTGGCATGGTTTATAAATAGAACTAAAAATAATCAATTTTTTTAGTAAATTTCATATTCAATACTGCGATTTTTACAATACTTTGTGAAATATTCTTTTAAAGAAGCATTATTTTGATGTATATTTTTTAAAATAATTTTTTTTAAATGTAATTGACTATTTAATCTGTTTTCAACATCTGTATAATTATTTATTTGACCAAATTCAACTAATTCAATCTCTTCAAGTATCGTTAAATAATCTAATGTTTTAAATGCAAAATCATTGCAACTATATAATACAAGTTTTTTTACAGTATTATTTTTAAAATCAGAACAATTAAAAATATTACCACTATTACAATAAATGTCATGTATTCCTAATGTATGTAATTTAAAAAAAGCATTTATTTTATATATATTATGATGTTGGTTAATTTCTAAATCTTCTTTATTTAAATAGTTGTAATTTTGGTCATCTATATTACAACCAATATGTCCAAATCCTTCAACAATTCTCTCTAATTCACTGATTTTGTTGTTATTCTTATGGATTTCATTGTCATATAACTCCAACAACTTTTCACTTTCACTCAATCTTTCTTCGTAATCGCTTTTTATAGAATCAATCTTACTTTCCATCTTTTCAATGGCTTTTTTATGTTCAATTTTCATTTTCTCAATCAGTTCATTAAAATCATGTAATTTCATTTGTAAAGAAATTTCCATAAATTTCATATCACGATTCATCGTTTCAATAAGTTGATTACATTTACCCAATTCTATTTGATAATTACAATTTTTAATGTACATTTCCTCAATAGTATTTTTGTTTTCGATTTCAATTTGATTCATCCTTAAAATCAAACTGTTTTCATCACTCTGTTTTTTTTCAGGTAAAACTATTGTAAAATTGATCGTAAAAACATCTTCTAAAATCGCAATAAATACCATTTCTAAAGCATTCTGTTTAACATTAAAAATTACGTTGTACTTCTCTTTATTACTAAAACAATTAACTATCATCTCATATCTCAACCGCTTTTCAAACGGCAGATTTATATCATTCAAACTAATATTATTCTCATAAGATTGATAAGAAACACCATTAGTAACACGAATAAAAAGTAAATCCTCTTTAAGCGTTGTTGTTATAGTATACTCATTTAAAGTAAAATTATCACTCATTTTCCGTTAAATTATCGAGAGTTTTATGATACTTTTGGCATGATTTATAATTTAGAAGATAAAAAAATCAATTTTTTTATAATTATTTGATCACAACTATTTTAGTTTCTCTTTCAATTCATCATTTTCGTTTTGTAATATCTCAATCTTCTTCAAATAACCTTCCTTTTCACTTCTTAGAAAAATAATTTCTTTTTCTAAATTTTTAATGTTTTTATCCGTTATTAAATACTTTTTTTCGGGTAAAATAATTTCAAAATTCAGACATACACTACCGTCAAATACAACTTGAAATTGCATCTCTAAATGTTCTGGTTTTGTTGTAAAAAATATATTGTGGTTGTTTCTTTTTGATAAACATTTAATTAAAATATGGTATATTTCATTCCATTGTAAAGGTAATTGTAAACTATCAAAAGTTATTATATTTTCATACATAATGCAATCATTATTTTCAATCGCTTTTATCTTCACTGACATAAATTCCATTGATGAAATTAAGTCTATAGTAATCCTATAATCGTCGACATAATAAACGCATATGTTGCTCATTTTTTATTGTTTTTTTTATTGTATCATTTATAATAAAAAGAGAAGTTAAGAAGATAAATAAATCAATTTTTTTATGTTTCCACAATAAAACTAATTATTTTTTAATCTAAATACTTTTTCAACAATATTGATGGGAAAATCACCATACATGATTTTATCATATGCTATTTCATTAAACTCATCTGGAGAAAAAAGAATATTTTTAATGAAATCTTTGTCATAAATATATACTTTATTTAATATTGCTTCAATAACGGCATATTTTCTCCTTCTAATTGACAATAACAATAATGTATTGTTGATAATATACGAATCATCTTCAGCTTTTCCAATTAAGCTAACAATAATATTATCACTAATCTGGAATTCACATATTAGCGGATAAATGATTTTACACGTATTTTGACATCTTAAAGATAATGAAAATTCATTAAGATTGATAAAATCGATAATTATTCTGTCTATGTCAATCGTTTTTTCAAATTTGCTATTTATTTTCAATAATTCATCTCTCAATTGAAAAAGATGAATTAGATTACCAAAATTGGCATTATGTATCTTCAATAATTCCATTTCATCATATTTTCTAATAAACTGTAATAAAAGAGCCATCATTGAAGCATTGAAACCATCAATGTTAAATGTATTTTCATTCAAATTCTGAACGGAACTATATATCGTATATGTATTGCTAATTATATTTAATACTTTAGAAAAAAGGTTGTACTTTTTATTGCTCTTTTTAATTATATTTATATGCAATAAAGTTTGATTGTACAAATACTTTAGTTCCTCATTATTGTCAATATATGTATGAGAAAGAGTATATAAATCTTTCACATATGATTCAATGTTTTCAAGTTCACTAAAATCCATGACTAATATATACTAAAATAAGTTATATATATATATTATAATTTCACATCTAAGTGATATTTTTCATCATTTTTTTTGAATCAAAAGCATTCATAAATTTATTTATATCAATCTGCTTATTGATATGGTTATCGTCATTACAGTTATACCATTTTTCATTAATCTTAAATATATAAAAATTCTTTTTATAGTCATCTTTTTTCATTAAAAGAAAATCTTCAAATGAAGGCATTTTACAAAGAAATATTTTAAATGTTATTCCAATATCATGTTCTAAAACTAATGGAATAGGTGTACTATTTACAATATTCATTATGTCATTATACTTTAAATAATCAATCGTTTCATTGGAATCATTCACTATAGAACATATATTTATTCTAAATAAATACTCTAACCAAAGGCTTGTATAGTATTCTTTTTTTATATTGCTTTCTTCCATTTTATGTTTCTATTTGTTTTTATATGATATTTACCATATATCACTTATTTTATAATAAATATTCATCAATTTTTATTTAATATTGATTTTACGGCGTTTTCGCGGATGTTCTGGATCAGAAGCAGTAGCAGTAGAAGTAGCAGTAGCTGAATTTATAGCATTACCACACGTTTTGCAATGGTTTCCTGACAATAATTTTACCAATATATTTCTCTTCAGTAGATCCAATGTTGTCTTTATATGCGCAGCATTACCATTCTTAGACAAAACAAGTGATATTTCGAAAAAATTAACATACCATATCACATCGTTCTCTTCCAATACTGGAAAAGTAAAAACAAAATCATTTAGATTATCAGGTACATTATTGATATAATCAATCTGTTTATCCGTATAAAATAATGACAATCTTTCACGATATTCTGGAAAATCCTTATATAATTTGATATGTTTCATCACATTATATTCTTTAACAATTGAGTCTAAGTAGCTAACTTTGTGCTCTTCGCCGTTTATCATTATTGGAACAGTCGAATTATTCTCTCCTCTTTTTCCAAAAATAACATTGATTTTGTATTCATCAATTGTTGGAATATGAGTCTCTAAAGATGTTCCGTTCAAACATTCATATAATGATGAAGTTTCAAAATCAAACATATATAAACCAATATTTTGATTATCATCGTTTTCAGTAACATCAGTAGTGATATCACCACTATTATTGGTTGAACTCTTTTTCACCGACTTCTTTTTAGGATAAGTCGGTTTACGTGGTATTCTAGGAATACTTTTGTTCTTTTTTTCGAGTTTTTCTTTTGTCGACATTTTATTAATGAATATTAAATTATATTATTTTATTTGAAAATGAAAACCAGAAATATTATCCATCATTTTTTTTATAAAAATATACATATATTCTCAAATTAGTTATTGTTATCTAGTAGTGACATTATTTGTTGTCATCGTCAGATAATCCTTCATTAACATATTATTCGTCAAAATTTTCATTTCCCACATATGTTAATAATTCTCTCATCCAATATTGATCACCTAGAAAACGATTAATATTCATATTACTCATATTTCCATGATTATTAGCATCATTAATAACAGTACTTTCCGGTTCCGTTTGAATTATTGAATCATGCAATCTTAAAATACCCATTTTACTATGAAATTTTATTTCAGTAATCAATTTTTCAACTTCACCATATAAGTTATCGATTTCATCCCGATAATGTGAATATTCTTCATCATAATAATATTCGTCATACTGTCTTTGAATATTGGACTTTAAAATTGATATTAATTTATTGTTTGAATTTTCATCTAATAAACAGACATCTAAATCATAATATCTTAACAATAAAGAGACAATATTGTATTTTGCCGATTTATCAGCTACATTTGCTGCAATAATAATTGCATTTTCATTATTATCATTGATATAATTATAGTCACATTCAAAGTAATCAATCAAATTCTCAATAATTGATTCATCAAATTTTTGTTTTATCGCACGCATTAATGATGACATACCAAAAATAGGTGTATTCATAATATTTATATTTAAAATATCACTGCGTGACATAAAAGCATTCAAAAGATATTCTGTTAAATCCATGAATTTTAAAAAGATGGAATAGGTAATAATATTAAAAGTAATTGGTATTCCATTAATTTCTTCAACAAATTCAATACTTGAACTAGTATAAGGAAGTATATTTTCAATTATATACATGATTTCATCATAATATTCTGATTCTTCAAACACTTGTTCATCTTCTTGATATTCTTCATTTCTATCACATATGTAATAATCACATATTCTCATGATTTTGAATATTAAAGTTTGATTAGATTCAACGAATTCTTGTAAATCCTTTGCATGTTCAAAATAATTTTTAATCATAATTATTTGATCATTAATCTTAAGATGATAATCGCAACAACCATCAATACAATAAGTATTTTCAATAATCATATTATTATATACAAAATCAATTAAATTTATCATAAAATCATTGTTAGATATTGAAAAAACAATATTATTTTCAACAAATTTATCTATGCAATAATTGACAGATTCATACAATTCATATTCATAAAAAGCATCTAATATTTCAATGTGATTATTGTTAACAATTCTGTTTTGAACATTGTTATTTACAATAATTTTTATCAATATGTCGATGCATTTCTTTTCTAATGAATGGATATATTTTTGATGTTCCTCTTCAATTGAAAGACCAGAATCATAAGTTCCTATTCGACGTTTTTCTCCAATCTTTCCACAATAACTATGAACAAACCCATAATAATCATAATCACAAATATTAATTCTATTGATAAATATTTTTGTAAAATAAATCATTAAATCAAAATGATTTTCATTATTATCAAGTGCAGACAGTAGTTCATCGAATAGTAATTCAATATTCAACCCAATTAAAATAAAGAAATCTTGTATTGCTCTTTTATTGCAATAACCAAATTTACATTTTTCTTCAAATCTAATTTTTAGATAAGTCATAACAGACATTCCATTCGGTTCTAACTTTTCGATTTTATCAAAAAGTTCTTTTAAAATTTCATTAAAAGATCTTTTAGAAATACAAGCAATTTGATCTATAGAGGTCATATTGTAGTAAGCAAAAGATTAAAAAAGGTATCTTAAACAAGAAAAGTTTTTAATAAAAATAATGACAGGTCAAAATAGATTAAAAACTAGAAAACTTTAACTATATTATTTTATTATAATTTAACATTTTAATGATACATTATCCATCAATTTTTTTATAAAAATATACATATATTCTCAAATTAGTTATTGTTATCTAGTAATCATTTTCATAATCGTCTTCATCAGACAATTCTTTATTAACATATTCTTTATTAACATATTTTTCGTCAAAATTTCCATTGCCCACATATGTTAATAATTCTCTCATCCAATATTGATCACCAATAAAACGATCAATATTCATATTATTCATATTTGTATGATTAATGTCCGTATTATTAATAACAGTATTTTCCGGTTCCATTTCAATTATTGAATTGTGCAATCTTAAAATACCCATTTTACCATGAAATTTGATTTTATCAATTAATTTTTCAACTTCATCATATAAGTTATCGATATCATCACGACAATGTGAATATTCTTCATCATGATAATATTCGTCATACTGTCTTTGAATATTGGACTTTAAAATTAATATTAATTTATTGTTTGAATTTTCATCTAATGCACAAACATTTAAATCATTAAACGATAACAAAAAAGAGACACAATAGTAATCAACTGTTCGATCAGCAACATTTGCTGCAATAATAATCGCATTTTCATTGTCATCATTTATATAATTATAGTCACATTCACAATAATGAATCAAATTCTCAATAATTGATACGTCAAAATTATGTTGTATTGCATACATTAATGGTGTCATACCAAAAATAGGTGTATTCATGATATTTATATTTAAAATATCACCACGTTTCATAAAAGCATTCAAAAGATATTCTGTTAAATTCATGAATTTTAAAAAAATAGAATATGTAATAATATTAAAAGTAATCGGTACTCCATTAAATTTTTCAACAAATTCAACATTTGAACTAGTATAAGGAAGTATATTTTCGATTATATACATGATTTCATCATAATATGGTGAATCTTTAAACGCTCGTTCATCTTCTCCATATTCTTCATTTCTATCACATATATTAAAATCACATATCCGCATAATTTTAAATATCAAAGTTTGATTAGATTCAACGAACTCTTGTAAACCCTTTGCATGTTCAAAATAATTTTTAATCATAATTATTTGATCATAAATTTGAAGATGATAATCGCAATATCCATTTGTATAATAAATATTTTTGTTAATCATATTATTATATAGAAAATCAATTAAATTTATCATAAAATTATTGTCAGATATTGAAAAAACAATATTATTTTCAACAAATTTATCTATGCAATAATTAACGCATTTATGCAATTCATATTCATAAAAAGCATCTAATATTTCAATGTGATTATTGTTAACAAATCTGTTTTGAACATTGTTGTTTACAATAATTTTTATCAATATATCAATGCATTTCTTCTCTAATAAATGGATATATTCTTGATGTTCCTCAACAATAAAAAGACTTGGATAAATATCTTTTTGACGTTGTTTTGCAATTTTACCACAATAACTACGAACAAAAATACGATAATAATGATCACATATGTTGATTCTATTAATAAATATTTTTGTGAAAGAGATCATTAAGTCAAAATAATTCTCATTAACGTCAATTGCATTAAATAATTCATCAAACAATGATTCAATTTTCAATCGATTTGATCTAAAGAAATTTTGTACTGCTTTTTCATGACCTTGACAAGATTCAAACATATGGTGAATCTCAAAACTATTTTTTATATAAGTCATAACAGACATTCCATTCGGTTCTAACTTTTCGATTTTATCAAAAAGTTCTTTTAAAATTTCATTAAAAGATCTTTTAGAAATACTATCAATTTGATCTATAGAAGTCATTTTGTAGTAAGCAAAAAGTTAAAAAAGGTATCTTAAATGCGAAAAGTTTTTAATAAAAATAATGATAAGTTAAAATAGATTAAAAACTAGAAAACTTTAACTATATTATTTTATTATAATTTAACATTTTAATGATACATTATCCATCAATTTTTTTATAAATAGATGTAAGAATTTATCAAATAGATCATCCATAATAGTTTATTTCTAGATATTTATGTCAATAAACAGAATCATCGTCATCATCGTCATCATCGTCATCATCATCATCATCATCATCGTCATCTGAATCATCATCTGAATCATCATCTGAATCATCATCTGAATCATCATCTGAATCATCATCTGAATCATCATAATATTCTTCATAAAATTCTTCATTACTGGTATATGATAGTAATTCTCTCATCCAATATTCGTTTCCCAAAAAAAAAGTTGCGTTTGTATTACTCATATTGGTATTCGTATTACTCATATTAACATTACTATTATCTGGATTTATTTCAATAACTTCATTGTGTAATTTTAACATGTTCATTTTATCATGTAATTTTATTTTCACAATTAATTCATTTATTTCATCTTTTAATATGTCAACATCATACCATCTGGATTCACAATAACTTTTATTCTCATAGTATTCATCATACTGTCTTTTAATATTATACTTTAAAATCGATATTAATCGATTACTTAAAAACATAAGATTTAGATCAGCATATGATAACAACAAAGAAAAAATATCGTAATTAGCTGTTTCATCAGCAACATTTGCTGCAAAAATAATTATATTTTCATTATTACTGTCAATATAATTATGATCACATTTATAGTAATCAATCAGTTTTTTAATAATCGATGCATTAAAATTATGATTTATTGCACACATTAATGGTGTCATATTAAATATAGGAGCATTCATCATATTGATATCAATATCCATAATATCATTACGTTCTCCAATTGTATTCAAAAAATATTCTGTTAAAGACATAAATTTAAAATAAATTGAATATGTAATAATATTAAAAGTAATTGGTACTTTATTAATCTTTTCAACAAATGTAACATTTAAACGAGTATAACGAAGTATATTTTCGATCATATACATGATTTCATCATAATAATCACTACCATCTTCAAAAATTATTTCATCAAAACCATTTCCATCAAATATATAAAAATCGCATATCCGCATAATTTTAAATATTAAAGTTTGATTAGATTCAACGAACTCTTGTAAATCGCTTGCATGTTCAAAATATTTTTTAATAAAAATTATTTGATCACCTATGATAAGTCGTTCAGTATCAGAATAATCATTTTCACAAATAGAATTTTCAGCAACCATAATATCATATAAATAATTAATTACACTCATCATAAAATCATTATTACATAATGACAAAATGACATTATTATCAATATATTTATCAATGCAATAATTTACACATTCATATAATTCATATTCATAAAAAATATTTAACAATTCAGTAGGACCATTATGAACAAATATTGTTTCAACGTCATTTTTAGAAATAATTTTCATTAAAATATCAATGCATTTCACTTCCAATGAGTGGGTGTATTTGATATGTTCACATGAAATTGATATGTATTGTGTTTTTTCCATACATCTTTTTCGAATATTTCCACAATAACCACATGATTCATTATCATTAACATAGTCACATAAATTAATTTTATTAACAAACATTCTTGTAAATAATAACATTAAATCATATGATGTATAATATTTGTCATTATATTTAATTAAATCATTGCCATCATCAACAGTGGATAATAATTCGTCAAATAATAATTCGATATTAAAACCAATGGAAATAAAAAAATCTTGTATTTCTCTATTATTGGTTTGATAAATTCTAGCCGCATTATTTCTACGATAACTTTCGTCGATATAATTAACAAGAGAGATTCCGTTCGGTTCTAACTTTTCAATTTCATCAAAAAGTTCTTTTAAAATTTCATTAAAAGATCTTTTAGAAATACCATCAATTTGATCTATAGAGGTCATTTTGTAGTAAAAAAAAAGTTAAAAAAAGATATCTTAAACACGAAAAGTTTTTAATGAAAATAATGACAAGGTAAAATAGATTAAAAACTGGTAGATATTAACTATATTATTTTATTATAATTTAACATTTTAATGATACATTATCCATCAATTTTTTTTATAAAATGTGATATAGCAATTACGTGGGTAGTTGTAATTATGTGATTGTTTTCATTGTTTTACACTCTTTACAAATCGATTTTCGTTTATCGTGATCACATATACCTTTTCCTTTACAATCTCTACAAAAATATTTTTGTCTTTTATGATGACAAATACTTTTTCCTTGACAAGCTTTACATAAATGTTTTTGTGTATTGTGTTTACAAATACCTTTTCCTCCACAATTTTTACAAAAATATTTGTTTGTATTATGGATACATTTCGTTGAAATACATTTCGTTGAAATACATTTTTTTTTTTCAACGATTTTCTTTTCAACAGTAGAACTGCTACACAACATGACGTTCGAATTATCAAAATCAATAGAATCAGCAAAATTGTTAAAATCAAAAGAATTGATGGAATCAACAAAATCAACAAAATCAACAAAATTTTGAAAACTTTCAAAATTTTTAATGTTGTCAAAATCTGTAATATTGTCGAAATTAAATGTGTGTATATTGCCACTTAAATTATCCATTTTTAATATTTTTAATATTTATTATAAATTATATATTTGTAATTATTACAAATATATGTTATCCATCAATTTTTTTAAGAAAAAATATTACTCTGACTGAAGAGATAAAATAGTCTTGGCCGTTTTACAATCTATACATCGTGATTTTAGTCTATTATGACAACAAATTTGACTTCCACCACATTCTCTGCATATTGATTTATGTTTATTATGACGACAAATTTGACTTCCATCACACTCTTTGCATGATGATTTTTGTCTACTATGATTACAAATTTGACTTCCTCCACAATTTTTGCATTGTGATTTTTGTCTACCGTGATTACACAATTGACTTCCACCACAATCTTTGCATATCGATTTTCGTTTACCATGATCACATATTTGACTTCCATTACACTTTTTACATTGTGATTTTCGTTTATCATGATGACAAGTATCACTTCCACCACAATCTTTACAATGTAATTTTCGTCTATTGTGGATGCATTTTTTTTCAATGCGTTTTTTCTTAGGAATTTTTTCTTCAATATGACAACTACTTATTGATAATAAATCATTATTATCAAAATCGTGTTTACGTTTATTGCCAGTTAGGTTATCCATTTTTAATATTTTTAATATTTTATTATAAATCATATATTTGTAATCATTACAAATATATATTGTCCATCAATTTTTTTTAACTACCACCATGAATCATACACAATAGAATAACCTTCACCAATGGCATTAGTTGCCAATCTGCAAAATTCCAATACATTCTTCTTTTCGTAATCATCAGATTCATTATTACTTTCTAATGTCCATGATTCTAAATTTTTAATATCATCTATTGTTAACAATAATGTATTACAATTAAATTCTCCTAATCCGCCTTTCTGTATATATAGTTCATACATCCAATCTTGTAATTTATAGTGTTTACGCCAATAAAATAGATCTACATACTCTTTTTCGAAAAACTCTTTCTCAAAATCAACAGAAGATGATGGTGTGTAATTCAATATTTTATATGCATATTGATCAAGACCCATTGTATATTATATTTAATTTTTTATTTGATATATGAAATGTAGTATCTCTGTATAAAAATAAATCAATTTTTTATTTTTTATCTTTATCTTTCTTTCATTTTTTTAACAAAATCTAACTTAAAAAAAAGATACATAAAAACAATATATTTTCAAATAAAGAATCAAACAAAATGTTATCAAAAGTAAAAGAATTAGTCTCCAATAATAAAACGCGACTTAATTGGGACGAATATTTCATGTCAATAGCCTTATTGTCATCATGTAGATCGCCGTGTTGCCGTCTACATGTCGGCAGTGTTATCGTGAAAGATAATCGCATAATATCAATGGGATATAACGGATTTCTTCCAGGAGCACCACATACTAGTCGTATAATTGACGGACACGAGCAATCGACTATTCATAGCGAGGTTAATGCTATTGGCGATTGTGCTAGAAGAGGCACATCTCTTGACAAAAGTACGATATATATAACGCATTATCCATGCGCTAATTGTTTTAGAAGTATCGCCTCATGTGGAATTAAAGAGGTTATTTATTTGGACGATTACCATAATAATCCTATTGTACAAGAGTTGGCAAATGACGCCAATATCACTATAAGAAAATTGGAATTGGATATATAAAAATTATTTATTCATCATACAACTTCCTTAATATCAATAAAATATTTGGATTACTCGATAATGTTTCCCATACTATCTTTTGAGGATATTTTATCAATAATTCAATTGCATTGGGATTTTCCGATAAATAAAACCAATCAATTTTGTCGATATTTTCTTCTAATAATTCGATTGCATTTATATTGTTCGACAATCCTTTCCAACATATTTTTGATAAATTATTTTCTAATATTCCAATTGCATTAGGATTTTCCGATAATGTATTCCAAAATATTTTGTCAACATTATCTTCCAAAAGGGGGACTGCATCTTTATTTCGCGACAACTCGCACCAATTTATCTTTTGAGGATATTTCATAAGTAAGTGAATTATTAGGGGATTTGGATTCGATGGTAGCATCATTAATGACCAAAAATCGAGATTGTGAACATTTCGTTCAATAATATGAAGAGCATTTGGATTTACCACAAGACCTTCAAAATCAATCATATTATAATTCCGCTCGAGAAGTGGAATTGCATTCTTATTTTTCGACAGATTGTACCAATCGACTTTGTCCAAATTCTTTTCTAAAAGATGCATCGCACTTTCATTTGAAGATAATTTCCTCCAATCAACTTTATCAAGATTCTTTTCAATAATATGCATTGCATTTGAATTGGATGATAATCCAAACCAATTTATTTTCTCAATATTCTCTTCCAATAATGGTATTGCAAATGGATTACTTGATAATCTATACCAATCTAATTTATTCAATATTTCTTTTTTCATATTTATGTTCATATTCATATTTATAAATTTATTTATAAATATAAATGCATTTATAATTTTATATTACTTTACTTTTATTTTTCATTTCTCAATTGAAAATAAACTGTTTTTCATTTAACTCCGATGATCCAATATCATGACATAATATATGTCCATCTTTTTCATTTATAATCTTCAGTTTAACCATATTATTCCAACCGCTATTGTTGTCAATTCTTTTAATAAGATATAAGTTTTCAAATATCAATGTTATTTTAAAATTTATATTAACATTAATGTTAAAATTATCAATTGGATATAAATAGAATGTATAATTATTCTCCTCGCCAATCTTTTTAAAATAATATGATATATTCTTTTTACTATCTATGTTTTCTCTATTATCTTTCTTCAATAACATCTTGTCACTTCCATTAAAATAAATTCCATTATTTTTGTATTGTAATGCACTTTCACCAACTATTGAATTAATTCCTATTTTACTATTTTGTTTATCATTATCACTCTTATATTTAATATCATCAATATATTTTAATAATGATTCCTTTAAAAATTCATTATTCTTCTCAATACACAATATCATCTCATCGTAAATAATTAGTTTATCAGTCGGTCTAATAATATTTGCCAATGATGTTTGCAATACCATTCCACTTTGAAAATAGCATCCTCCTTTTATATAAAGATAAGCATATTTAAAAAATTTTGTTTTTAAAGCATCGTCATATATTAAATCATATGCTTTTACAACATATTCCTCGTAATTCTCTTTAATAAATGCGCGACATTCAATATCATTAAAATATTTATATTCATAATCAGGATTTAGATCAACAAATGTTAAAATTGAATTATAATGCAATAAACTTTTATTCATTGGTTCATTACTACATTGTATAATGCATTTAGGTATAAGTTGGTCTTCACCGCTTTCCAATTTATGCAATAATACATTTGTATAAAATTCAAATATCTTTAAATTTTCCACTGAACTACCTAACGATATTCTTTCATATTTAATTCCGTCAATATCCATAATCTTTATATTCAAATCTTGTCCCCAGCCAATTGCATCCAAACGCCGAATAACAATCTTGCATTTGTTCGATGCTAAATAATATATCGCTATGTGAAATTCATCTCCATATTTATTATCTACAACAAAATAGTTATTTTTAATTAAATGCATTATATATCTATATTTCTAATACTATCTCCTTATAATTATTTTCTGACTTTCCTACCGTAAGCAAAATATCATTAAATTCTGTATTAATAATCAACACTTTTAAATCAAAATGCCATCCCTCATTTGAATCACTCCTTTTAATCCCCAACACTTTTTCTCCATCTTTTCCCTTGATACTAAAAATAAATTTGTCATTAAATCGATTGGGATAAACAAATATTTTTATTCCATTAATTAATTGAAAATTTTTATAATAAAGTTCATTATTATCAAACAATTTTCCATAATGATTTATATCCAAATAATTGACATAATATTTTTTATAAAATCTATTTAATATCAATTGATTATTACTGATTAATTTAATAGTATTATTGTAATAGTCATTGGAGAAATCAGCGAAATCATTAGGTGGTCTGCTATTTTGCAATATAAGATTATCATGATTAATATATTTTTTGATTGATTTGTAAAAGAATATTGGTCCAGTTATGTCAAGTGCCGTTTTACCCAACTTATTAATGACATTATATACACAATCTTTAATAGATTTCTCTATTATGGGATTACGCTGTGTAGAGAATATCACTGCATTTAGCAATGCACTTTCTATAACATCATTGCATAATACTAGATTTTTATTTGGTTCTAGAAATTTCCGTATTGGAACACGAAGAATCTGTTTACAATCAAAATAACATCCTCCCAATTGATATAAAACACAATATCGAAGCAAATCTGCTTTGAAAGCACCTGGTACAAGCATGTCATAACTCATGTTAACATCTTCACTAAAATTATTTCTTAAGAATCTTCTTGATTCTCTATCGGAAAAGTATATGTATGTATATTCAGGATTAAGTTCGATAAATGACATAATTGAATTAAAATGCAATATATTTTTAAATTTATTGTTATATCCTGTTTGAATAATTATCTTTGGTATCTCTTGGGTATAATCATCATCTTTAAAAAGTTCCAATTTCGTTTCACATATAATATGTTTATAGTTTATGTCAGACTTTCCTATTTTAATGATCTCCTTTCTATTTTTCACATTTTTGTCGTATAAAATACATATTAAATCATTGTTCCATCCATGCTCTTCATCTAAGCGTCTAACTATAATTTGGATTTTGTATTTATCTAACATATAAAGAACAATGTGAAAATCAATTTCATTATCATTATTCAATATTTCATATTTATTCGTGATAATGGAAACATTTCTTGGAATTACTAATGATGGGATATCAATATGGTTGGTGTTATTAAATTCTAATTTTATATTTGTTTTAAATATTCCATTTTTTATATTTGTCAGTGAGTTTCCTACATGTATAATTTCATATTTACTCGTATCATAAATGTCATATATTCTAATCTCTAAAAGAAGTCCCCATCCTTCGTCTGAATCCAATCTTTTAACATTTATATTGCAATAATTTTCGTTTAAATAATATACTTTGATGTCAAATAAATCGGGATAGGGATAATCAACCTTCTCATAATAATTTTTTATAAAATGATAATTCATTAAGATAATATTAATATAATAAAAAATATTCGCAAAAAAATCTTATTTTTTTTGTTCCAAAATATAAGGAAACAATATTTATTTATGAATGCGTTAAAAATAAGATTTGATACACCAATATATAAAAATATTGACGAAATATATTTTGTAGAAGATAACAACAAAGTATATTACGATTCATGCAACATGAATTATATATCATCAGTAAAAACTAACAGTCAAAGTCATAATCAAAATCAAAATCATAATAAAAACCAAAACCAAAACATAGAGATAAAATTTTATGGATTTTATAAAGACGATTTTTTTGTTATAATTATCGATTCATTTGATAATGATTTATTGGTAAATATTGAATGTAAAGAGGTTATTTTAATAAAATTAGAATGGAAAAAAATGTATTTTGGCAACAGAGATATCCATATTAATGTTGTTAAAAGCACAAAAAATGACAAAAGAGAAGCATATTTATTAAATATTCGCAATAAACTTTTTAAAAATAATATTGATATCAATTCATTATTATTATTGAATGATTATAAGATAATAAATGCGACTATTAATGGAAATGGTAATAGCAATAGAAAAGAGATTGATAGTCATGATGGTGAAAAAAAGCTTAATGTACTGGGTGGTTTGAAAAAATTGATATTACTTGTTAAAGATAACATATGAAAAGAATTATTTACATTATTGTTTTATCTCGAATATTCATATATTCATTTATATATTGATTTAAAATATTGGGATTTATAAAATTAGTTAAAAATTTCATTTGTTCCACATTATTTACATTTATTTTAATAAGGTTTGGTATATCATCCATTAATTTCATGTATTTTTTATAAAAAACTTTTGCATCCATAATTAAATCCTCACCATCTTTTCCATATAACTCTTCGAACTTTTGTTGATATAATTTATATATATCAAGAGATATATTGTTCTCCAACATCTTTATATCAGTCTCTTCATCATCAACAAGTAATATTTTGTATTCAAAATAATATTTTACCTTTTCCATTTCATCCATTAAAATATAATAATCGATATTTCCATGATGTCCTATTTTATC
>JACCDX010634515.1_pt1 | contig 29578 bp, 27 predicted proteins | sample 7449681 | NCBI WGS metagenome assembly JACCDX01 (sample SAMN15323450, study PRJNA562643) | freshwater metagenome | isolation source: river surface water | place: USA:Blue River Watershed | collected 2017-08-18
CCCAGCATGGGCAGGAAATACCAGTCGCGGAACGCCTGCCCAAAGCGGTGCTCTTCAAGAAACGCCTGCAGGGGCTGGTTCATGCGTGCGTCCTGCTGGTTCAACGCCAGCTGCGTGCACAGGCGGTTGAAGCGCAGCAGATCGCTGAGCATGCCCCAAAAGCGAGGGTTCACGAGGTTTCGCTTCTGGGCGAACACGGTGGCCAGGTTGGTGCCGCTCCACTCGATGGCATGGCCACCTTGCGCCGACGGCACCTGCACCGAAAACGACATGTCGGTCGGGGCTGTGACCACGCCGAGCTCGGCGAACAGGGCGATCAGGTTCGGGTAGGTGCGTTCGTTGTAGACCAGAAAGCCGGTGTCCACGCCCCAGGTGGTCTGACCCTGACGGGTGGGCAGGGTGATGTCGACCGTGTGGGTGTGGCCACCGAAATAGTCGCCCGCCTCGAAGAGCGTGACGTGGGTGTGCTCGCGCAGCCTGTGGGCGGCGGCCAGTCCGGAAATGCCCGATCCGACGATGGCGACTTTCATGCGAGGTCCTTGGTGGTGTTTTGTCCTAGACAAAAACATTCTATGTCAAGGCGATTTCCCTGGGTGGGCAGGGTTGCCCTGATTCGGAAGAGGGCGTTTGTCCAGGATAATGGATGCATGAAAATAGCTGACCCTCTGGATGAAGCCCGTGCCGCCCAGGCGGCGGTGAGCTGGTCGATTGCCGAAGTCGAACGTGACACCGGTCTGGGCAAGGATACCCTGAGGGTGTGGGAACGACGCTATGGTTTCCCTGTACCTGAGCGCGACCGGCTGGGTGAACGCAGCTACCCGCACGAGCAGGTGCAGCGCCTGCGTCTGATCAAGCGCTTGCTCGATGCCGGTCATCGCCCGGGCAAGGTGGTCCCGCTGAGCGCGGCACAACTCGATGCCATGCTGAGCAGCCTGCAGGAGTCCCGTGCAGCGCAGGCCTTTGCAGATCCGGCGCAGGCTCAATGGCTGCAGGATCCATCCATGCCTTGGCTGGACTGGCTGGCCAGCGACCGCACCGACCTGGTCAAGCAGGCCCTGCAGCAGCAAATCTTGCGACGCGGCCTGGGGCCGATCGTGCAGGATTTGGTCGCGCCCTTGTGCGTGCATGTGGGCGAGGCCTGGTTGCGGGGTGAGCTTTCCATTTACCAGGAACACCTGTTCACCGAAACCTTGCAAACCGTGCTGCGCGAGGCCATCGCATCGGTGGACGCGAGTGGCCAGACCCTGCAGCAGCCGCCTCGGGTCTTGCTCACCACCACCGCGACCGAACAGCACGGCCTGGGCCTGTTGATGGCAGAGTGTTATTTCGCGCTGGCGTCCTGTGCGCGGTTTGTGCTGGGGGTGTCGACGCCCGTGGCCGACATCGTGCAGGCCGCCCGGCAGTTGCGGATCGATGTGGTGGCTCTGAGTTTCAGTGCCCATGCCAGCCGGCGGGACGTGATCGACAACCTGCAACAACTGGCGGGCCAGTTGCCTGCAGGTGTTGAAATCTGGGTGGGTGGCGCTGCCGCGGTCATGCACCGACGCGCTGTGCCCGAGGGCGTGCATCTGGTGCGAAAGGCCAACGATGTGCCGCTGCTGGTGCAGACCTGGCGTCAGCGTCAGGCTGCAACAGCGCCCAAAGATCAGACCGCGGGTCGCTGATCGCGCTCCCAGCGGCCGACTGGACGATCAGTAGCTGCGGCGACCGCCGCCGTAGCCACCACCGCCAAAGCCACCGCCATTGCTGCGGGGCGGGCGAGCTTCCATGGGGCGAGCGATGTTGACGGTCAGGTCACGGCCACCGAAGTTCTTGCCGTGCAGGCCCTCGATGGCGGCCTGTGCTTCGGCGGGCGAAGACATTTCGACGAAGCCGAAGCCTTTGGAGCGGCCGGTGTCGCGCTCCATCATGACCTTGGCCGACTGGACGCTGCCAAAAGCGGCAAATTCTTGCTGGAGATCGTCGTCGCGAACCGAATAGGAGAGGTTGCCGACGTACAGTTTGTTGCTCATGGTGAGCCTTTCATGAAAAGCACCTGACCCACAATGGGTTGGTGCAGGTTGCAAATGGGGGACTGAAAACCGCTTCAGCGGTGTGGGCGCCTTGCTGGCGCACCACCGACGCGGGGCGTGCGGTTCTCGATGTGGCGGAACGTGATGCGGCCCTTGGAGAGGTCGTAGGGCGACATCTCCAGCGTGACTTTGTCACCGGCCAGGATGCGGATGCTGTGCTTGCGCATCTTGCCGCCGGTGTAGGCCACGAGTTGGTGCCCGTTGTCGAGGGTGACCCGAAAACGCATATCAGGCAGCACTTCGTCCACCTTGCCTTGCATTTCGATCAGTTCTTCCTTGGCCATGGAGACTCCTTGTCTTGAATGAATGGCATTCAGGCGAATGCCGTGGGGTTGACGAGCCAGTCGCGACCTTGCGCGGCGGCATACATCAGTGCGCTGTCGCGGGTGGCGAATTCCGGCTTGAAGGTGTAGATGCGATCGTGCGTCTGGCGACCCTGCCCGCGTCTGATCGACAGCGAGGCCGTGAAGGCACCCCCCTGGACCAGCCGCGACAGCGGGGTGATGAGGAACTTGCCGGCACTGAATGGGGCGGCTTCTTTTTTGAACATGTGAATGGACCTTGACTGGGACGAGGAGGCCCGAACGCCTGCAGCCAGAACCAGGCTGAAACTGCAGTGCTGACGCGGTGCGGTGAAATCACCAACCGGTGTGTAGCTTGCCAAAGGGAAAAGTGTGACCACCAAGGCGTGCCGGAAGCGGCGCGGTGGCAGAGGTGTGCGGTTTTGGGGTACCGCTGCCCATGTCATACCTTGTTGCAGGGAAGGTAAGCAAATAACTGCAACCCCTGTATTGTACCTGCTATTGGTGGCTGGCCCCCGTCACTGTCTGCCGATGCGGCATCATCACGCCATGAGCAAAGCATTCACCAAGGAAGCCGAGCAGGACGATGACGAGGACATTGGCCTGCCGGCTTTGCCCCAAGGCACACGCAACTACATCACGCCCGCAGGCTACGCGCGACTGCGCGCCGAACTGCTGGATCTGATTGACAACGAGCGGCCCAAGGTGGTCGAGGTCGTGCATTGGGCGGCCAGCAACGGCGACCGTTCCGAAAACGGGGACTACCTCTATGGCAAGAAACGCCTGCGCGAGATCGATCGGCGCATCCGCTTTCTGACCAAGCGCCTGGAAATCGCCGAAGTGGCCGACCCTTCGGTGCACCATGGCCGGGACCAGGTGTTCTTTGGCGCCACCGTGACTTACGCCGAGGCGGACGGCACCGAACGGACCGTCACCATCATGGGCATCGATGAGGCCGACAGCCTGCAGGGCCAAGTCAGCTGGGTGTCTCCGATTGCCCGTACCCTGCTCAAGTCGCACGTCGGTGATGCGCTCAAATTGGTGACGCCCTCGGGCGTACTCGACATCGAAGTGCTGGACGTGCAATACCCTGCGCCGGCCTGAACTCAGGCGCGGGACAGCAGGCGCTCAACCTTGATCACGGCGGGCGTGCGCTTGAGCTGGCGCAGGACCGTCTCGAGGTGGCTGAGGTCTCGCACCGAGAGGATGAAGCGCAGTTCCGCTGCGTCCTGGACCGTCTCCTGGCCCATGTCCACGTGCACGATATCGGCTTCGGCCCCGGCCATGGCTCCCGCAATGCGCGCCAGGACGCCCTTGCCGTTGACCACCGTGACCTCGATGCCGGTCTCGAACGGGCGGGTGGGCTCATCCGACCATTCCACGCTGATGAAACGTTCGCTGTCTTTCTGGCGAAGCTTGCTGGCGGTGCTGCATTCGGCGCGATGCACTGCCAGGCCCTCGCCGCGTCCAAGGTAGCCCACGATCTCATCGCCGGGCAGCGGGCGGCAGCAGCGGCTGTAGACGACCGAGGCGTTTTCGCTGCCGTCCAGCGTGATGGCGCCCTGCGAGACGGTCTCGTGCGCAGTGAAACGCTCGCGCGTCATGAGCAGCGCATCGGGTTTTTGCCCCTGTTCGGCCAGCAACACCACCATGCGTTTGGCCACGATGCTGGCAATCCGCTTGCCCAGACCGATGTCCATCAGCAGGTCCTGGCGGTTGCGGTTGCCGGTGAAGCGCAGCAGCTTGTCCCACAGGGGCTGCAGTGCGGGCTCGTCGGCCGGCACTTTCTGGATGCCCTCGGCCCGCAGGGCCTGGCCCAGCAGTTTTTCGCCCAGCTGGGTGGATTCGGTCTGGGCCAGGGTCTTGAGGTGGTGGCGGATCTTGGAGCGGGCGCGGCCTGTGCGCACAAAACCCAGCCAGGCCGGGTTGGGAGCCGACACCGGTGCGGTGATCACTTCGATCACATCGCCGTTGCTCAGCTCGGTGCGCAGCGGTACCTGGTGGCCATTGATGCGTGCGGCCACCGCATGGTCGCCGACACGGCTGTGGATGGCATAGGCAAAGTCCACCACGGTGGCACCGCGTGGCAGGGCCATGATCTGGCTCTTGGGGGTAAACACGTAAACCGCGTCTGGGAACAGGTCGACCTTGACGTGGTCCCAGAACTCGGCGGCATCGCGCGTCTCGTTCTGGATGTCGAGCAGCGACTGCAGCCACTGGGTGCCCAGCCGCTCGGATTGGGCGTTGGCTGTGCCGTTGGCCTTGTAGAGCCAGTGCGCAGCCACACCGGCTTCGGCCACCAGGTGCATCGCCTCGGTGCGGAACTGGAATTCCACGTTGACACCGGCCGGGCCGACCAGCGTGGTGTGCAGCGACTGGTAGCCGTTGACCTTGGCAATGGCAATGTGGTCCTTGAACTTGCCGGGCACCGGCTTGTAGAGCTGGTGCAGCAGTCCCAGGGCGGTATAGCAGTCGATCACGCCGGGCACGATGACCCGAAAGCCGTAGATGTCGGTCACCTGGGCAAAGCTCAGGTGCTTGGTTTCCATCTTTTTGTAGATGGAGTAGAGGGTCTTCTCCCGGCCGCTGATGCGCACCTGCATGCCGGCCTGGGCAAACACCGACTCGACTTCGGCCTGCACTTTCTGGATCAGGTCGCGACGTCGGTTGCGGGCGCGTGCCACCGCTTTGGTCAGCACCGCGTAGCGCCAGGGCATCAGGTGGCGAAACGACAGGTCCTGCAGCTCGCGGTAGATCTGGTTGAGGCCCAGGCGGTGGGCGATGGGGGCGTAGATTTCGAGCGTTTCGGACGAAATACGCTCCCACTTGCTGCGCGGCATGTCACCCATGGTGCGCATGTTGTGGGTGCGGTCGGCCAGCTTGATGAGGATGACGCGCACATCGCGCGCCATGGCCAGCAGCATCTTGCGAAAGGACTCGGCCTGGTTTTCCTCTCGGGTGTTGAATTCGAGCTTGTCGAGCTTGGTCAGGCCATCCACCAGTTCGGCTACGGGGGCGCCGAATTTTTCCACCAGCTCGGCCTTGGTGACGCCGCAGTCCTCCATGCTGTCGTGCATGAGGGCCGCAGCCAGCGCCTGTGCGTCGAGTTTCCATTCGGTGCACAGCGCCGCCACCGCGATCGGGTGCGTGATGTAGGGCTCGCCGCTGCGGCGCATCTGGCCCAGGTGGGCTTCGTCGGCAAAGCGGTAGGCGCGACGCACCAGGTCCACATCCTGTGCGTTCAGGTAGTCCAGCCGGTCCACCAGCGCCGCAAAGCTCGCTGCCGCTGCGCTGACCGCAGCCGGACCGGCCGCCTGGGGGCGAACCGGGGGCAAGCTGGAGGGGGGCACGACAGCGCTCATGTCAACAATGTTAACGGTTTGGCTCTGTGCTTCTGTACAGGCACAAAAAAGCCCCATCGAAGGGGCTTTTCAGAAGCGGGGCCGCGATCGCCGTGGTGTCTCAGTTGACGCGCTTGAGCATTTCCAGTCCGACCTTGCCGGCAGCGATTTCGCGCAGGGCGGTCACGCCCGGCTTGTTCTTGCTCTCGATCTTGGGGGTGTGGCCCTGGCTGAGCATGCGGGCGCGGTAGGTGGCGGCCAGCACGAGCTGGAAGCGGTTGGGGATCTGCTGCAGGCAATCTTCAACGGTGATGCGGGCCATGGTGAGTTTCCTTTGGGTGGTCAGGCAATGTGCAATGCCTCGAAGGTGTTTGCCCGGGCACGTCGCTGGGCAATGTAGCGCAGCCGCTGGGCGTGAACGATGGCCTTGAGGTCGAACAAGGCACGTTCAAAGACCTCGTTGATTATAACGAAGTCGAATTCCCGGGCCTGCGCCAGCTCTTCGGCAGCGTTCTTCAGCCGCAGTTCGATGACATCCGCAGCGTCCTCGCCACGGCGTTCCAGGCGTGAGCGCAGCTCTTCCCAGCTGGGCGGCAGGATGAAGATCAGTACCGCGTTGGCGTACATCCGCTTGATCTGGATCGCGCCCTGGTAGTCGATCTCCAGCACCACATCGGCGCCCTGGGCCATGCGGTCCTCGATCATTTTCTTGGAGGTGCCGTAGCGCTGCCCGTGCACATGTGCCCACTCGACAAAGGCGTCGGACAGCACCATGGTGTCGAATTCCTGCGGCGAGACGAAAAAGTACTCGCGGCCATGCTTTTCCTGCCCGCGGGGCGCACGTGTGGTGTGCGAGACCGAGGGCTGGACCTGGCTGTCCAGCTCCATGAGCGCCTTGACCAGGCTGGATTTGCCGGCCCCGCTGGGGGCAGCCACGACGAAGAGGTTTCCGGGGTAGTCCATGGTGTGTTTCGTGGCCGGGTTATTCGATGTTCTGCACCTGCTCGCGCATCTGCTCGATCAGCACCTTCATGTCCACCGAGATGCGGGTCATTTCCAGCACGGCAGACTTGGAGCCCAGGGTGTTGGCCTCCCGGTGCAGCTCCTGGATCAGGAAGTCCAGGCGCTTGCCGATGTCGCCGCCTTTGTTCAGCAAGTGGCTGAGCTCCTGCAGGTGCGAGCGCAGGCGGGTGAGTTCTTCGGCCACGTCGATGCGGATGGCAAAGGCGGTGGCTTCGCTCAGGGCGCGGTCCTGAGCGGCTTCGGGCAGCGTTTGGCCATCGGCGAGCGCCATGGCGTCTTTCCAGCGCTCCAGAAAGCGCTGGCGCTGCTGCTCGACCAGCTTCGGCACCAGCGGTTCGGCCTGGGCGGCCAGCTGCTGCAGCTGCGCGATGTGCCCTTGCAGCATGGCGGTCAGGCGCTGGCCTTCGCGTTCGCGGGCGGCGCGCAGGGCGTCGATGGCTTGCCGGGCCAGCTGCAGCCAGGCGCTGTCGTCGATGGCCGGGCCGCTGGCGCTGCCAGAGGCCAGGCGCAACACATCGGCAACGCTCAGTTCGCGTGCCGCAGGCATCCAGTCGCGGACCTTTTCCTGCAAGGCGGCCAGGCGCTGCAGGCTGTGGACAGAGGGGGTGGGCAGGCCGGAGGCCTCACCGGCATCCAGACTGGCGCGCACTTCGACCTTGCCGCGGCGGATCTGCTGGGTGATCAGCTCGCGCAGACCGGGTTCGAGCTGGCGCAGCTCCTCGGGCAGGCGAAAAGAGAGGTCGAGGAAGCGGCTGTTGACCGAGCGGATTTCAAGGCCGAGCCGGGCCGTGGGCTGGCTGCTCTCGGCGTCAGCTGGCGGCAGGCTGTGCTGCACGCTGGCGTACCCGGTCATACTGTAAACTGACATGGACTGGTTCCCTTGCGGCCTTGGCCCTCTGCGAGGGCCGTGCACAGGCCATCCGGGGCGGGTGGCCAGGCACGTGAAGGCCTGAAACGCCCAATTATCTCAAACTCCCCTGACAGTCCCGGTCACAGCCCGGGACTGGCGGCGCAAACGAGCACACACCATGAGCACCACTTACCAACGCACTGGCCGCGCGGCCGATGCCCTGCGCAGCGTGCGCATCACGCGTGGCTACACCATCCATGCCGAAGGCTCGGTGCTGATCGAGTTCGGCAACACCCGCGTCCTCTGCACCGCTTCGGTCGAAGAAAAAGTGCCCGGGCACAAAAAAGGCAGCGGCGAGGGCTGGGTCACGGCCGAATACGGCATGCTGCCGCGCGCGACCCACACCCGCGGTGACCGCGAAGCCGCGCGCGGCAAGCAAAGTGGCCGCACGCAGGAGATTCAGCGCCTGATCGGCCGATCCATGCGCGCGGTGTTTGACCTCAAAAAACTGGGCGAGCGCACCATTCATCTGGACTGCGACGTGCTGCAGGCCGATGGCGGCACCCGCACCGCCAGCATCACCGGCGCCTTTGTGGCCGCGCAGGATGCCGTGAACTGGCTGATCGCGACCGGCAAGCTCAGTGCGTCGCCCATCCTCGACCATGTGGCCGCGATTTCAGTCGGCCTCAAGGACGGCACGGCGCTGCTGGACCTGGATTACCCCGAAGACTCGGCCTGCGACACCGACATGAATGTGGTGATGACCGGCGCCGGGAACTTTGTGGAAGTGCAGGGCACAGCCGAGGGTGTGGCTTTCACCCGCGTCGAGATGGACCGCATGTTGCAGCTGGCCGAGAAAGGCATTGGCGAGCTGGTGCAGCTGCAAAAGCAGGCGCTCTCTGGCCAATGAACCGATGAAGATCGTTCTGGCATCGAACAACAAGGGCAAGCTGGCCGAGCTGCAGGCCATGCTGGCGCCGCTGGGCCTGGAGCTGGTGCGGCAGGCCGATCTGAACATTCCCGAGGCCGAAGAGCCGTTCCGCACCTTTGTCGAGAACGCGCTGGTCAAGGCGCGCCATGCGGCCAGGCTGTCTGGCCTGCCCGCGCTGGCCGACGATGCCGGCCTGTGCGTGGACGCCTTTGGTGGCCAGCCGGGGGTGGACACGGCCTACTACGCCACGCGCTTTGGTTACGACAAGGGCGACGACAACAACGTCACCGCGCTGCTCGAGCAGATGCAGGGCGTCACGAACCGCCGTGCGGCCATGGTCAGCACCCTGGTGGCGCTGCGCTCGGCGGATGACCCGGAGCCGCTGATTGCGGTGGGCCGTGTGAGCGGCGAGATTGCCACCGAGCGCCGCGGCACGAACGGCTTTGGCTTTGACCCGGTGATGTTCATCCCCGAGTTCGGCAAGACCTTTGCCGAGCTGCCAGTGGAAGTGAAGAACGCGAACAGCCACCGCGGTCGCGCGGTGCAGCAGATGCTGGCGCTGATGCGCGAGCGCTGGTTTTCAGCGTGAGGGACCGCAAGCCGTGAGCCACCCGCTCGATCCGGTCCATGCGATGCGCCCGGGCCTGCTGCAGCTGCCGGGCCTGCCACCGCTGTCACTCTATGTGCACTTGCCCTGGTGCATCAAGAAGTGCCCGTACTGCGATTTCAACTCGCACGAGTGGCGTGGCCCTGACGATGCCCGCAGTGTTCAGGACGCCTTCATCGACGCGCTGTTCGTCGATCTGGAGGCCAGCCTGCCGCTGATCTGGGGCCGCACGGTGCACACCATCTTCTTTGGCGGCGGCACGCCCAGCCTGTTTTCGCCCGAGGCCATCGATCGATTGGTGAGTGGTTTGCGCGCACGCCTGCGCCTGTCGGCCGACTGTGAAATCACCCTCGAAGCCAACCCGGGCACTTTTGAAAAAGACCGTTTCAAGGCCTTCCGGCAAGCGGGCATCACCCGCCTGTCGATCGGGGTGCAGAGCTTCAACGATGTGCACCTGAAGGCGCTGGGGCGTGTGCACGACCGGGCGCAGGCGATGGCCGCAGTGAACGAGGCCGCGCAGGTCTTCGACACCTTCAACCTCGACCTGATGTATGCGCTGCCGGGCCAGACCCTGGCGCAGCTGAGCGAAGACGTAGACACTGCGCTGGCGTTTGCGCCGCCGCACCTGTCGATCTACCACCTCACCATCGAGCCCAACACCCTGTTTGCCAAACACCCGCCGGCCCTGCCCGAGGACGACGAGGCCTACGCCATGATGGACCGCATCACCGAGCGCACGGTGGTCGCTGGCCTGGGGCGCTACGAGGTCTCGGCCTACGCCCGACCGGGCCATGCCTGCGCGCACAACCTCAATTACTGGCAGTTCGGCGACTATCTGGGCATTGGCGCCGGTGCGCACAGCAAGCTCAGCTTTGCCCACCGCATCGTGCGCCAGGTGCGTTTTCGGGAGCCGCAGCTCTACATGAAGCAGGCCCTGCAGGGTGAGCCTGTCACCCAAAGTGATGAGGTGGCCCGCGAGGACCTGCCGTTTGAGTTCATGCTCAATGCGCTGCGCCTGAAAGAAGGCTTTGCACTGCAGGACTATATGGAACGTACCGGGCTGGCGCTGACCAGCATCCAGAAGGGCCTCAAGGAGGCCGAGCAAAAGGGCCTGATCTCGCGGGACTGGACGCGGGTGTGGCCAACCGAAAAAGGCTTTGATTTTCTGAGCGACTTGCAGGCCTTGTTTTTGCCGCCAGTCTCCCGGGATGGGTCAGACGCCGCTGCGAACCATTGACTTGAGCCAGGGCAGGCTCAGTTTGAGGGCGTAGAGCACAATGAGCGCCCCGATGGCGTCACCCACAAACATCGGCCAGACATTGATCCAGATCGTGCTCTGGCTCTGCTCGAGGAACCAGTTGATGCCCTGGTGCGCGATCGCGTTGAAAGCCGCGTAGATCAGCACGAAATGGAGGAGACTGGCGCTGGTGAGTTGCTCCAGCTCCGGCTGAAGCTCGCCTCGTTTTTCCAGCCAGCATTTGACCAGCCAGGGACCAAAACCGGAAGCCAGGCCATTGAGCAGCATTTTGGTTTCCGATATCTGGATGTCTGAATGGGTGTCCAGCCAAAGGGTGCCCAGGGCAATGCCAACCGCTCCCGGCAGGCCTGTGACCAGCACCAGCAAGACACGAAAGCCGGCGGGCAGGAACACCCAGTTGACCCCTTTGACAAACTCCAAAGAGGCAAAAAGCCAATCGTTGAGGCGAAAGAAGCCCACAAACAAAAGGGCGCTGACGAGTGTCATCAGCGCCCTTTCAAGCCAGGCGGACCGGAGGATGCTCATGTGGCCAGCGTGTTCTGTGCCTGTTGCATGGTTTGACCGAGCTGATGGAAATGGTCCAGCGCCCGTTGGGTAGGCACCAGGAATTTGGCGCGACGGTCACCCGGCTCGCTGTAGGTGCCCAACAAATCCTTGGTCCTCAGGCGGGTGATCCGCTTGTGCAGCGTGGCGGGTGAGCCCAGCGCAGCCAGGTTGATGGCCTCGCGCACGGTCATGGGTTGTCCTTCGTGCCAGCGCAGCACAACCGCTTCCAGCAACGCCGATTCGTTGGCATCCATGAGGTTGCCTTCGGGCAGGGTTTCCACAGCGCGCGCCAGCTGCAAAAAGCGCAAGTAGGCTGCGGCCAGGGGGGAGCGGTTGGATGGTGCCATCGAACATATTTTACAGAAATACCGAATTTTGTGGACTTGCGAAGGGCTTACCTGCCAACCCTGTCTCTGCTGCGGGTTTTGCGTGTTTTCGGGCAGGTCGGTCAACCGAAGTGAGGGGCTTTGACATGCGGCAAGAAAAGTCTTCAGCGCACGGCCACGCTGCCACATTTGGGTCAGAATCCACCCCCCCCCCGCCTCCGTCTGGCTTGACTCGGCGCCACCAAGGCACTTTTTGCATCATGAACAGCCCGCTTGAACACACTCTCGTGGCCGGCGACATGCCCCGACTGCCTCCCCAGGCCATCAGCACCGACGTGCTGCGCGAGAAGTATTTCAAGGGCGGCGAAACCCGGATCGAACAGGTCTACGACCGCGTGGCCCGAGCCCTGGCCAGCGTGGAAAAACCCGAGCTGCGCGCCGAATACGAAGCCCAATTCCGCCGCAACCTCGATGCGGGCGCGATGGGCGCGGGCCGCATCATGAGCGCTGCGGGCACAGACATCCAGGCCACGCTGATCAATTGTTTTGTGCAGCCGGTCGGCGACTGCATTCAGGGCGTGGACAACGACGGCTACCCCGGCATCTGCGAAGCCCTGCGCGAAGCGGCCGAAACCATGCGCCGTGGCGGTGGCGTGGGCTACGACTTCTCGCGCATCCGCCCCAAGGGCGCGCACGTCAACGGTACGGCGTCGACTGCGTCGGGGCCCTGCAGCTACATCAATGTGTTTGACCAGTCTTGCGCCAAGGTCGAGAGCGCGGGCGCCCGCCGTGGCGCGCAGATGGGTGTGCTGCGCATCGACCACCCGGATGTGGTCGAATTCATCACCGCCAAGCGCATCCCCGGTCGCTGGAACAACTTCAACGTCTCGGTCGGCGTGACCGACGCTTTCATTGAAGCGGTGCAGCAGGGTCGCGACTGGGACCTGGTGCACCCCGCCGAGCCCGGCGCTGAGCAGATACAGCAGGGTGCCCGCCAGCGCAAAGATGGCCTGTGGGTCTACCGCACGGTGCCCGCGCAGGAGCTGTGGGAGACCATCATGCAGTCGGCCTACGACTTTGCCGAACCTGGCATCCTGTTTCTTGATCGCATCCAGACCGACAACAACCTGCGCGCGATCGAGTCGATCAACGCGACCAACCCTTGCGGTGAGCAACCGCTGCCACCTTATGGGTGCTGCGACCTCGGCCCGATCATCCTGACGAAGTTTGTGCGCCATGCCTTTGGCCATGGCGGCGAGGCGGGCTTTGACTTTGAAGCTTTCGCACAAAGCGTGGCGCTGCAGGTGCGCGCGCTCGACAACGTGCTCGACCTGACCTACTGGCCGCTGCCTCAGCAGCAGCGCGAGGCGCAGGCCAAGCGCCGCATCGGTGTGGGCTTCACCGGGCTGGGCGACACGCTGGTCATGCTGGGCCTGCCCTACAACGCCGCCGAGGGCCGTGAGATGGCGCGCCGCATTGCCGAGTGCATGCGCAATGCGGCCTATCGGGCTTCGGTGGCGCTGGCGCTGGAAAAGGGGGTCTTCCCGCTGTTTGACGCCAAGACCTGCCTGGCCGAAGGCACCTTTGCCAGCCGCCTGCCTGACGAGATCAAGAAGCAGATCAAGCAGCATGGCCTGCGCAACAGCCACCTGCTGTCGATCGCGCCGACCGGCACGGTGAGCCTGGCTTTTGCCGACAACACCTCCAGCGGCATCGAGCCGGCTTTTTCCTGGACCTGTACCCGCAAGATGCGCAAGGCCGATGGCACGCGCAGCGACTACGAGGTGCAGGACCATGCTTTCCGCCTCTACAAGGCGCTGGGTGGCGACACGGCCCAGTTGCCGTCTGCTTTTGTGGGCGCGCTGGAGATGAGCGCCAAGGACCACATCGCGATGGTGCAGGTGGTGCAGCCCTTCATCGACGCATCCATTTCCAAGACGGTGAACGTGGCGGCCGACTACCCGTATGAGGACTTCAAGCAGCTGTACCTGCAGGCCTGGAGCGCGCGCCTCAAGGGCCTGGCCACCTACCGACCCAACAGCATTCTGGGGGCGGTGCTGGAGGTCAAGACTGCAGCAACGGCTGCTGCACCGCCCCCTGCAGACGCCCCCGTCGCCGCCTGCGGATAAGCTCGTGGGCTGGTCAGGCGCTGATGCAGTTCAGGCTGCAGGCGGCGCCGATTGCCGGCAGTGGTTCCAGGCCGAAAAACAGGCGCAGGTCCAGCGCTGCAGACTTTCGGAGTCGATCAGCTGTACGCTGCCCCGGCCCAGCCCGACCAGCCCGTGCTCGGCGTATTTGTTGAGCGTCAGGGTCACTGCTTCACGCCGTATCCCCAGGCTTTGCGCAATGTCCCTGTGGGTGAGCCGCAGCAGGGGGCTGTCTGTGGCGCGCATGGCCACCAGCAGCCAGCCTGCGACCAGATTTTCTGCCGGGTGCTTGCGCAGACAGACGCTGGCCAGACTGGTCAATTCGTTGCTGATCCTGCAGGTCCACATTGTTTGCATCAAAAGGGATTCGTTGCCGCGCATCGCCGACTTGTACACCGAGGCCGGTACGCGATAACAAGTCCCGGAATGGCGCACCACAGCCGATGTGAGTGAGCCATCGCCTGTCAGTACCTGTATGGGGCCACAGACCTCCCGGTCAAGAAGGGCCACATCGGAAGCATGTCCGTCGGGCAATTCGCAGCGTATGCCGACCATGGCGCCCACCGGGAAATACAGGTAACGCAAAGGTTTCGCGCCGTCGTAAAGCCATTGCCCACGTTTGAGCGTGACGAGCTCCATGAAGGGAGCCAATTGCGCGAGGCTGGCGTCGTCCATTCTGGCAAGCACGGCGTTGTCTCTGAGGGCCATGGGTACCTCCTGTGCTTTGCTTTGTTCGTTGTAGAACACGCCATTTCAGGTTAACAGATGCTTCACCAATGGTTATGCTTTCTGTAAAAAGGGTTTTCCCCGATTCCAAGTGGGTGAGCAAGGCGATCCAACGCACTGCCGCCCTGGCGTGGTTGACAAACGGCCATAAAAAAACCCCCTAAAAGGGGGTTCTGGCGGAAGAGGTGAGATTCGAACTCACGGACCCTTGCGGGTCGACGGTTTTCAAGACCGTTGCAATCGACCACTCTGCCACTCTTCCGAAGCCGCCATTGTAGCGGCTCGGTATGGCATCACTCGCCTTGCGAGCCGCGGTGCGCCCAGGCGGTGGTGTGCTTTTCCACGTAGCTGAAGAGTTCGTACATCACCATGGCCATGGCGCCGACCACGACCAGGCCTGCAAAGGCCAGGCCCATCTGCATGGCCGAGCCGGCCGAGATCAGCAGGTAGCCGATGCCTTCGTTGGCAGCGGTCATCTCCGACACGGTGGTGCCCACGAACGCCAGCGTGATGGCGACCTTGAGCGAGCCGTAGAAGTAGGGCATGGAGCGCGGCAGGCCGACCTTGACCAGCACGTCCCATCGCTTGGCGCCCAGCACGCGCAGCACGTCTTCGAGCTCGGGCTCGAGCGTGGCCAGGCCGGTGGCGATGTTGACCATGATCGGGAAGAAACTGATCAGAAAGGCTGTGAGGATGGCCGGGCCGATGCCGATGCCGAACCACACCACCAAAATGGGCACGAAGGCCGCCTTGGGCAGGGCGTTGAAGGCGGTCATCAGCGGGTAGACCGCAGCGTAGGCCAGACGCGAGCTGCCGATCACGAAACCCAGCAGCACGCCCACCACGATGGCGATGCCAAAGCCCGCCATCGTGACCCAGAAGGTGCGCCAGGCGTGACCGGCGATCACCTCCTTGAAATCGATCATCTGCTGGCCGATGCGCGAGGGGCTCGGGAAGACGAATTCCGAAACCTGGAAGCCACGGCACAGGGCTTCCCAGATGACGATGGTGACAACGAGCAGGATCCAGGGGGACCAGCGTTCCAGTGTTTTTTTGTTCATGTGCGGTCCAGCTTATTGATTGATCACGGCGCCGCTTTTGCGCATGGCCCCGATGTGGCCGCGCAGCTCGTGCACGATGTTGGTGAACTCGGGCGTGTAGGTCACTTCCAGGTCGCGAGGACGAGGCAGGTCGATCTCGCGCTTGACGACAAAACGGCCCGGCCCCTTGCTCATGACATAGACCGTATCGGCCAGGAACACCGATTCGCGCAGGTCGTGGGTGACCAGAATGACGTTGAAGCGCTGCTCGGTCCAGAGGTCGCGCAGGGTGCACCAGAGTTCTTCGCGGGTGAAGGCATCGAGCGCGCCAAAGGGCTCGTCGAGCAACAGCATCTTGGGCTCATGGATCAGCGCGCGGCAGATGCTGGCGCGTTGCTGCATGCCGCCCGACAGCTGCCAGGGGAACTTGTCTTCGTAGCCACCCAGGCCCACGGTCTGCAGCAGCTTGCGGGCACGGGCGACGTACTCGTCCTTTTTCTGCTTGAAGCTGGAGCGGTAGGGCTCGACGATTTCGAGGGGCAGGAGCACGTTGTCTAGCGTGGTGCGCCAGGGCAGAAGCGAGGGCGCCTGAAAGGCCATGCCGCTGATCTTGAGCGGGCCCGTGACCGGCTGCCCGTCGACCAGAATCTTGCCCTTGCTCGGCATCTTCAGACCGGTGGTCAGCTTCATGAAGGTGGACTTGCCACAGCCCGAGGGGCCGACGATGGCGATGAACTCGCCCTGGCGCACCTGCAGGTTGATGTCTTCCACCGCAAAATGGTTCTGGGCCAGCAACTCCTCGTTGTAGGCGAGCCAGACGTTCTGGAAATCAACAAAGGCTTCGGACATTTTGTGCATCCGTAGAAAAATGTGTTCTGCGGTGTATACAGTTCCCCGCAAATAAAACCGGCAGTGCTTCGCACTGCCGGTCCTCGCTCTTACTTCTTGCCCTTGGGCAGGATGTCCAGCTCTTTGGCAGACGGCAGGAACGAGCCGTTCCAGACGTCTTCGGCCTTGACGCGGGTCTTGGTGCCAAAGGCATCGGACACCTGCGAGGCCATGAGCGACAGGCGACCACCGTTGAGCTGACCGAAGCCTTCGGCGCGGGCGTCCGGGCTGTTGATCACGGTGTCGATGGCCAGCTTGAGGCGGCGGGTTTCGAGTTCGGTGTTGATGATGCCGTCGCGTGCCTTGACGGACTCGATGGCCTTGGCCGGGTCGGCGATCACGTCCTTGGCACCCTTGGTGAAGGCGGACAGGAAGGCTTTGACGGCAGCGGGGTTCTCTTTGAGGATCTTGGGCGTGGCGATGATCACATTGCCGTAGAGCTTGACGCCGTTGTCGGCGTAGGGCAACACGGTCACGTCTTCGGCCTTGACGCCACGGGCTTCGATGTTGAGCAGCGAGGTGAAAGTGAAACCGGTGATGGCGTCCACGTCACCGCGCACCAGCATGGTTTCGCGCAGCGGGGGGTCCATGGCAGTCCAGGCCACGTTGCCGATGCCGTTGGCTTTCTGGAAGATCGGGAAGGCGCGGCGGCCGGCGTCGAACACCGGGGCACCCATCTTCTTGCCGGTCAGGTCGGCGGGCGTCTTGATGCCGGTTTTCTTGAGCGCCATGACCGAGGCCGGCGTGTTGTTGTAGACCACCATGACGGCGACCGGCTTGTTGGGCGCGTCGGGGTTGTTGGCGTGGAATTCCATCAGGGCAGCCAGGTCGGCAAAGCCCATGTCGTAGGTGCCGGAGGCCACGCGGGTGACCGCACCGCCCGAGCCGTTGCCGGCGTCCACCGTCACATCGAGCTTGGCGTCCTTGAAGTAGCCTTTGGCCACGGGGTGCAGGAACAGCGCTGCAGGGCCCTCGAAGCGCCAGTCGAGCTGGAACTTGATGGGTGTGGTCTGGGCCTGGGCCGTGCCGAAGGCAGCAGTGGCGGCCAGCAGGGCGGTGGCCTTGATGAAAAAGCGCTTGTTCATGGAGACTCCTGGGCTGATAAACGGTGGAGCTTGCAAAGCAAGTTCAATGCCGATTATCGGGGATGACCCTGACGGGTTTTGTCAGGTCCATCCCCTAGGTGTCGCCCCCAATTGGTGCAGGCGTGCACCACTGGCGTGAAGGCAATCTCAGCGTTTTTGTGCAGCCGCCACCGCCGTCATGTTGAGCACCCGGCGCACGGTGGCGGCCGGAGTGAGGATGTGGGCAGCGCCGGCCGCGCCCATCAGGATCGGGCCGACGGTGACACCACCGCTGGTGGTGGTCTTGAGCACGTTGTAGAGGATATTGGCTGCGTCCAGGTTGGGGCACACCAGCAGATTGGCCGAACCGGTGAGCGTGCTGTCTTCCATGTAGACGTTGCGGATCTCGGGTTCCAGGGCCGCATCGCCGTGAAGTTCGCCATCGCATTCGATGTCGGGGTGCTGGGCCACGAACAGGTCGCGCGCCAACCGCATTTTGCGGGCCGAGGCGCGCTTGGACGAGCCATAGGTTGAATGCGACAGGAAAGCCACCTTGGGCACGATGCCAAAGCGCTGAATTTCTGCGGCGGCCATGGCAGCGATCTCGGCGAGCTGTTCGGCACTGGGGTCTTCGTGGACGTAGGTGTCGGTGATGAACAGGGGCCCGCGCGGCGTCATGAGCGCATTGACGGCCGCGTAATTGAGCGCGCCCGCACGGCGGCCCAGGATCGAGTCGATGCGCTCCAGGTGCGTCATGTAGCTGCCGGCCAGACCGCAGATGAGGGCATCGGCGTCCTTGAGGGCGACCATCAGTGCACCGATCACGGTGTTGGAGCGGCGCACCGTGGCCTTGGCCACAGCGGGGCTCACGCCATTGCGCTTCATGAGCTGGTGGTAGTGCTCCCAGTACTGGCGGAAACGCGCGTCTTCTTCCGGATTGACGTTCTCGACGTCGGTGCCCAGGCGCATGCGCAGCCCGGCCTTTTCGATGCGGGCGGCAATCACGGCGGGGCGGCCGATCAGGATGGGCTGCGCGATCTTCTCGTCGATGGCCATCTGTGCGGCGCGCAGCGCGCGCTCGTCTTCACCGTCGGCATAGGCCACGCGCTTGAGGCCTTGCGGCACCGCCTTGGCGGCGTTGAAGATCGGTCGCATCAGGATGCCGGTCTGCGTCACAAAGCTCTGCAACTGCTGGCGGTAGGCGTCCATGTCGGTGATCGGCCGCGTGGCCACGCCCGACTCGGCAGCGGCCTTGGCCACGGCGGGCGCGATGCGCAGGATCAGGCGCGAATCAAACGGCTTGGGGATCAGGTAGTCGGCCCCGAAGGTGAGTTCCTGGCCGGCGTAGGCGCTGGCCACTTCCTCGCTGATGTCGGCCTTGGCCAGATCGGCGATCTGACGCACGCAGGCCACTTTCATCGCCTCGGTGATCTTGGTGGCGCCACAGTCGAGCGCGCCGCGGAAGATGTAGGGGAAGCACAGGACGTTGTTGACCTGGTTGGGGTAGTCCGAGCGGCCGGTGGCAATGATGCAGTCGGGGCGCGCGGCCTTGGCCACTTCGGGACGGATTTCGGGTTCGGGGTTGGCCAGTGCCAGGATGATCGGGCGCTCGGCCATGCTTTTGACCATCTCGGCCGTCATCACCCCCGGGGCCGAGCAGCCGAGGAACACGTCGGCACCGCTGACGGCGTCGGCCAGGGTGCGGGCCTCGGTCTTTTGCGCGTAGCGGGCCTTGGACTCGTCATAGCCGCCGGGACGGCCTTCGTAGACCACGCCCTTGGAGTCGCAAACGAAGATGTTCTTGGGGTTCACGCCCAGGCCGACGAACACGTCCAGGCAGGCAATGGCGGCGGCACCCGCGCCGGAGACGGCCACCTTGACGTTGGCAATGTCCTTGCCCACCAGTTCCAGGCCATTGAGCATGGCGGCTGCCGAGATGATGGCGGTGCCGTGCTGGTCGTCGTGGAAGACCGGGATGTTCATGCGCTCGCGCAGCTTCTTCTCAATGTAGAAGCACTCGGGCGCCTTGATGTCTTCGAGGTTGATGCCGCCCAGCGTGGGCTCCATTGCGGCAATGATGTCGACCAGCTTGTCCGGGTCGCGCTCTGCCAGCTCGATGTCGAAGACGTCGATGCCGGCGAATTTCTTGAACAGGCCCCCCTTGCCTTCCATCACGGGCTTGCCGGCCAGAGGGCCGATGTCGCCCAGGCCCAGCACGGCGGTGCCGTTGGTGATCACGGCCACCAGGTTGCCGCGGCTGGTGTAGTCGTAGGCCTTGCTGGGGTCGGCGGCAATGTCCAGGCAGGGGTAGGCCACGCCGGGCGAGTAGGCCAGCGACAGATCGCGCTGGTTGGACATGGGCTTGGTCGGGTTGACCGAAATCTTGCCGCGCGTGGGCAGGCGGTGGTAGTCGCGCGCGGCATCGCGCAGGGCTTCTTCTGCGGGGGAAAGTTTCTGACTCATGGCTTGTCTCTGTTGAAGATGGTGTCCAGGGAAGGCTCGGCCACAGGGTAACGCATTTGATGGGGCCTGCCGGGTGAGGATTACCCCCCTAAAAAGCAAAAGGCCAACCCGCATGGATCGGCCTTTTGCCGGACAGTAAACGCGCCAGCGCGTCAGTGGGCCTCGGCCTGTTTGGCCGCCTCGATGGCATCGCGGTTGTCACCGCTGGCACCATTGAAGAACAGGTTCAGGATCACTGCGCTCAACGAGGCCAGCAGGATGCCCGATTCGATCAGCGGGTGCAGACCGTGCGGGAACCATTGCAGGTAGCGCGGGGCGATCAGCGGGATCATGCCGATGCCGATCGACACCGCGACGATGAACAGGTTGTTGCGGTTGGTCTTGTAGTCCACCGAGCCCAGGATGCGGATGCCGGTGGCGGCCACCATGCCGAACATCACCAGGCCCGCGCCGCCCAGCACAAAGGTGGGCAGCGATTCGACCAGCGCCGCCATCTTGGGCAGCAGGCCCAGCAGCAGCAGGATGATGCCCGCGGCCACACACACAAAGCGGCTCTTGACACCGGTGACGCCCACCAGGCCCACGTTCTGCGAGAAGCTGGTGTAAGGGAAGGTGTTGAAGATACCGCCGATCAGCGTGCCCAGACCGTCGACCCGCAGCCCGGCCGAGAGCTCTTTCTGATTGATCTTCTTGCCTGTCAGGTCCGACAGCGCCAGGAACATGCCGGTGGACTCGATCATCACCACGATCATGACCAGGGTCATCGTCAGGATCAGGATCGGGTCGAACACCGGTTTGGCGATTTCGAAGGGCAGCACCAGATCAAACCAGTTCGCCTTGGCTACTTTGTCGAAGTTCATGAATCCCATGGCCGTGGCAATCACGGCTGCCACCACAATGCCCAGCAGCACCGAAATGTTGGCGATGAAGCCGCGGGCGTATTTGGCGATCAGCATGATCGACAGCAGGGAGATGGCCGCAATCGCGATGTGCGGCAGCTGAGCGTATTTGGGATTGGGCACGGTACCCACCAGGCTCAGACCGGCTGGCATGGGCGGTACGGTGGTCGCGGCTGCAGCGCTGGCTCCGGCAGCAGGTTGAACTGCCGCACCGGCCAGCTCCCTGACCGTGGCCAGCCACTGCGCGTGTTCGGGGTTGACGATCTGTGGCGCTGTCGGACCTGCGGGCACGCCAAAGATCCAGTTGATCCCTACCCGCATCAGGCTGATACCGATGACCGCGATGATGGTACCGGTGACCACCGGCGGGAAAAATCGCAGCATGCGGCTGACCACTGGTGCCAGCAGCACCGAGATGACCCCGGCACCGATGATGGCGCCGAAGATCAGGCCGGCCCCTTCCACGCCCGGTGTGGCGTTGGCCATGGCGACCATCGGTGCCACGGCGGCAAAGGTCACGCCCATCATCACCGGCAGCTTGATGCCGAACAAGGGGCTGGCGCCAAAGGCCTGGATCAGCGTGACCAGACCACAGCAGAACAGATCGGCCTGGATCAGCATGGTGACTTGCTCGGGGCTGAGCTTGAGGGCACGGCCAATGATCAGGGGCACAGCCACCGCGCCGGCGTACATCACCAGCACATGCTGCAGGCCCAGGGCGGCGAGCTTGCCACTGGGCAGGCGTTCGTCGACCGGATGGACGGTAGAACTCATGGAGAGGCTCCTTGTAAACGGGTGGGCAAATTCAAGCTGGCTAGATGTGTGCCATCTTGTGTTCCAAACTGTATACAAAAAAGACCTTGAAAGAATCCGGGTAAACCCTCTGGGCGTCCTGGCCATCGGCCTGGGTGCTGGCTTGCCTGGCCTTGCGGCATGCGCAAGGGGCTGCCGGATCTCAGGCCAGCAAGTCCAGCAGCGTGCGCGCCACCACCTTGGTGGCCCGGCGCAGGTCTTCCAGTTGCACACGCTCGTCAGCACGCTTGGCATGGCTCTCCAGCACGGTGCGTGGGCCGGCGCCGTAGATCACGCCGGGGATGCCGCGTTCCACGTAAAGGCGCACATCGGTGTAGAGCGGGGTGCCCACGGCGGGGATGGGCTCGCCAAAGAGTTCACCGCCGTGTTTCTGGATGGCGTCGACCAGGGGCTGGTTGTCGGCCAGCGGGACCATGGCGTTGGCCAGCAGCATGCGGCGGATGTCGACCTTGAGCTGCTTGCCACCCCGTGGCGGGTTGAAGGTTTTGGCCGCGTCTTCGATGGTCTTGCGGATCGAGGCTTCGACTTCCGCCGGGTTTTCTTCCGGAATCATGCGGCGGTCGAGCTTGAAGACGACCTTGCCGGGCATGACGTTGGTGTTGGTGCCGCCACTGATCTGGCCCACGTTCAGATAGGGGTGAGTGATGCCTTCCACCTTGGATGTGATTTTCTTGTAATCGGCATTCAGGGCGTGCAGCGCGTTCAGGATGTGCACCGCGCCCTGCAGCGCGTCGGTGCCGGTGTCGGGAATCGCCGCGTGGGCCATCTCGCCCTGCACTGTGACCTCCATCTGCAGGCAGCCGTTGTGAGCGGTCACCACCTGGTAGCTGAAGCCCGCCGCGATCATCAGGTCGGGCTTCGTCAGGCCCCTGGCCAGCAGCCAGCCCGGACCCATTTCGCCGCCAAACTCTTCGTCGTAGGTGAAGTGCAGTTCCACACCACCCTTGAGCGGCAGGCCCAGCGACTCGAGCGCCCGAGTGGCAAAGGTGAAGGTGGAAAAGTCGCTCTTGCTCACCGCGGTAGCGCGGCCGTACATGGCGCCGTTGTGGATCTCGCCGCCATAGGGCGGGTGCGTCCAGCCCTCGCCCGGGGGGACCACATCGCCGTGCGCGTTCAGGGCAATGGTCTTGCCGGCGCCGTACTTGCGGCGAACGATCAGGTTGGTGATGGACTCCAGGCCGTAGGCCTTGACGTCGGCTTCGGGCACGGCGTGTTTTTCGGCCTCGTAACCGAAGGCCTTGAGGAGGTCTGCCGTGCGCTCGGCGTGAGGGGCGTTGTTGCCGGGCGGCGTGTCGGTGGGCACCTGCACCAGCGCCTGCAGGAACTTGACCTGCTCGTCGAAGTGGGCGTCGATCCAGGCGTCGAGTTGTTGGTATTGGGCAGGGGTGGCGCTCATTGGATGTCTTGCTCCAGTTGATTCAGAACATGGGTGAAGGCGTCGACGCACAGTTGCATGTCGTCGCAGGTGGTCGATTCCAGCGGGTTGTGGCTGATGCCCGCGTTTTCGCCGCGCACGAACAGCATGGCCTGCGGCATGACCTCGTGCAGCTTCATCGCATCGTGGCCAGCGCCGCTGGGCAGTTTGAACAGTGGCACACCCAGGGCGCTCACGGCGCGCTCCCAGCGGGCCTGCCATTCGGGGGCACTGGGGGCGGCGGCGGCGCTCATGGTGAGTTCTGCCGTGTAACGCACGCCTCGTCGCTCGCAAATGGCCTTGAGCTGCGCCATCACATCGGCCACCAGGGCATCGCGTTGCGCGTCGGTCGGGGCGCGCATGTCCAGGCTGAACGTGCAGCGGCCGGGCACCACGTTGATCGAGCCATTGGGCACGTTGAGCTGCCCAATGGTCGCCACGCTGTCGCCGTCCTGGGCGGCGCGCTGCTCCATGTAGAGCGCCAGTTCGGCCACGGCGCAGGCGGCGTCGCGCCGGCGGTCCATGGGGGTAGTTCCGGCATGGCTGGCGGTGCCGATCACCTCGCAGAGGTATCGCACGCTGCCGTTGATGGAGGTGACCACGCCGAGCGGAATGTTCACTTCATTGAGCACCGGACCCTGCTCGATGTGGACTTCGACGAAGCCCAGGTATTTGGATGCGTCACGCTGAATCTTGGGAATGTCGTCGATGCATAAACCCGCATGCTGCATGGCGGCGCGCATGGTAATGCCATCGACATCTTTTTGTTCCAGCCAGTCCGGGTTGAACTGGCCGATCAGCGCGCCCGAGCCCAGGAAGGTCGCGCGGTAGCGCTGGCCTTCCTCTTCGGCAAAGGCGACGACTTCGATGCCAAAGGGCAGGCGCTGGCCTCGCTGGTGCAGCTGCTGCACACAGGCCATGGGCACGAAGATGCCCAGGCGACCGTCGTACTTGCCGCCGTTGCGCACGGTGTCGTAGTGCGAGCCCGTCAACAAATATTTCGCACCGGGCTTGGCCGGGTGGTAACGGCCCACCACATTGCCCACCGCGTCGATCTCGACCTCGTCAAAGCCGCAGTCCTTCATCCAGTGGCTGACGCGCTGGGCGCAGGCCCGGTGCGCATCGGTCAGGTAGGTGACGGTGAGCTGGCCCTTTTCGGCAAAGCCGGGGTCCGAATGCTGGGCGAGCTTTTCCTGCCAGTCCCAGACCTGCTGGCCCAGGCTGGGTTCCACGCCGAACTTGTCGTTCAGACGGATTTCGACGATGCGGTGGATGTTGCGCAGGCACTCGGCCAGTTCAAAGTCGGGGTGGCCGTGCAGGCGGCGCTCGAAGGCTTCCATGATCTGAGCCTTGTTCAGGCCCACACCGCGCGGGCCGCGCACGGCCAGGATGAAGGGCCAGCCGAACTTGGCGTTGTAGTCGGCGTTGAGCTTCTGGATTTTGGCGAACTCTTCGGGCGTGCAGTCGGTCAGGCCGGCCTTGGTTTGCTCGTTGGTGGATTCGGCCGTGAGCGTCTTGCTGACCATGGCCTTGCCGGCGAGCTCCGGGTGGGCGCGGATGAGGGCCAGTTGTGCGTCGCGGCCGGCATGGGCCAGCACCTCGCACATCACATGCTTGAGGTGAGCAATGGACTTGAAGGGCCGTTCGTTGAGCGCCTGCTCGGCGATCCAGGGCGAATGCTCGTAGAGGCCGTCCAGCATTTGCGCAGCGTCTTCGCGACTGGCGCTGTTGAGTTGTTCCAAAGTGATGGGCATGCTCAATCCTTGATGGGGTGCACGGCTTTCCAATGCCGCGCGATGTCGATGCGCCGCGCCACCCAGACCTGGTCATGCGTCTGGATGTGGTCCAGAAAGCGCTGCAGCGCGGTGATGCGGCCCGGGCGGCCGAGCAGGCGGCAATGCATGCCGATGCTCATCATCTTGGGCCGGTTCAGGCCGTCGGGGTCACCCTCGGCATACAGCGCGTCAAAGGTGTCCTTCATGTACTGAAAGAACGGGTCGGCGTGCGAATAGCCCTGGGGCAGCGCAAAGCGCATGTCGTTGCAGTCCAGGGTGTAGGGCACGATCAGTTGGTGGGCGTCGGTGCCGTCTGTCTTGCGCACCTTCATCCAGAAGGGCAGGTCGTCGCCGTAGTAGTCGCTGTCGTACTCAAAGCCACCGTAGTCGGCCACCAGGCGGCGGGTGTTGGGGCTGTCGCGGCCGGTGTACCAGCCCAAGGGGCGCTCGCCGGTGAGCTGGCGGATGATCTCCATCGCCTCGGCCATGTGCGCACGCTCGGTGGCTTCGTCGATGTTCTGGTAGTGGATCCACTTGAGGCCGTGGCAGGCGATGTCGTAGCCCAGTTCTTTGAAGGCAGCGGTCACGTCGCTGTGCTTTTGCAGCGCGGTGGCCACGCCAAAGACCGTGAGCGGCAGACCACGCTGCTCAAACTCCCGCAGCAGGCGCCACACACCCGCGCGCGAGCCGTATTCGTAAATGCCTTCCATGCTGATGTGGCGGGCTTCAAAGGCGGCCGGGTTGAACATTTCGGAGAGGAACTGCTCGCTGGCCTTGTCCCCGTGCAGCACGCAGTTCTCGCCGCCTTCTTCGTAGTTCAGCACGAACTGCACGGCCACGCGGGCGCCGCCGGGCCACTGCGCGTGGGGCACATCGCGGCCGTAGCCGACCAGGTCGCGGGGGTAGGGGAGGGTGCTGTCGTACAGGCTCATGGGGTGGTCTTCAGGACAGGGCAATCGAGATGTCGTGGGTCGGCACCTTGCGGTCAAAGATCAGGCCGGCTTCCACATGCAGCAGGTGGTCGTTCATCAGTTGCACGGCACGGTCTGCGTCCTTGGCGGCCAGGGCGGCGACGATCTCTTCGTGTTCGTCGGTCGAATGCTGGGCTTCGCTGCGCGACTGGTACATCAAGGTAATCAGCGCACAGCGCGAGATCAGTTCGCCGAGCATCTGCGCCAGCACCTGGTTACCCATCAGCTCGGCCATGTGCACATGAAAGTCGCCGAGCAGCTCGGTGCGTCCGGATACGTCTTCCTTGGCCACCGCCTCGCGTTCCTGCTGGATATGGGCTTTGAGCGACTTGATCCTGGCGGGCGTGACGTGCCGAATGAACTCGCGCGTCATCTGCGCTTCGAGCATGCGACGCACCGCAAACACCTGCTTGGCTTCGTCCACCGAGGGCGCGGCCACAAAGGCGCCACGCGCCGGCTCCATGCGGATCAGCCGGTTTTGCGACAACTGGAACAGGGCCTGCCGCACCAATGTGCGTGAGACACCAAAATGGTCGGCGAGTTTCTGTTCCGCCAGCTTGGCCCCCGGCAGCAGCCGGTGCTCGACGATGGCGCGCGTCAGCGCATCCACGATGCTGGTCGTGGTGGAGGTTTCTTTGGCAGATGTCTCGTCCATAGGGGGGCATGATAGCCAGAAAAACCAAAAGTGTATACACTTCGGTCGACCAAGGTTGTTTCCCAAGAAAGCGAGTTCCCATGGGCCTGAGCACACACGTTCTGGACACGATGCACGGCTGCCCCGCCGCCGGCATGACCGTTTCTCTCTACACCACGCAAGGCGAGCAGGCCACGCTGGTCAAGACTTTCACCCTCAATGCCGATGGCCGCAACCCGGACGGCCCCCTCTACGACAACGCCAGCCTGCGCAAGGGCACTTACCGCCTGGTGTTCGATGTCACTGGGTATTTCAAGGCCAAAGGCGTGCAGCTGCCCGAGCCGAACTTTCTGAACCGCGTCGCGCTGGACTTTGGTGTGGCCCATGAGGATCAGCATTACCACGTCCCCCTGCTGGTCAGCCCCTGGAGCTATTCCACCTACCGCGGCTCCTGAAACAATCGGGATCTGACCCCGATTATTGTTGGCCTGCAGGAGTGGGTTGGGGCCTGCCGGAGCGGCGACTTCAGGCGCGAAGCGACGTCGAGCCGCTGCGGCAGGTGCCAACCCACTCCCCCAAGCAGCCCCGATTCCCTAAAATCGGGGCTCACCGTTTATTTCCCCCGCACCATGACCCAAGTCACCAACACCGTGCGCTTTGTGCTCGACGGCCGTATCGTCGAAGCCCAGGGCGAGCGTCGCACCACCACCGTTCTCGACTACCTGCGTGAACAGCTCCACCGCACCGGCACCAAGGAGGGCTGCGCCGAAGGCGATTGCGGCGCTTGTGTGGTCATGGTGGGTGAGCTCAACGACGCCGGCACGGCCGTCAACTACGTGCCCGTCAACGCCTGCATCCAGCTGCTGCCTTCGCTGGACGGCAAATCGATCAAGACGGTCGAGAGCCTGAAAAAGGCCGACGGCACGCTGCACCCGGTGCAGGACGAGATGGTCAAGTGCCATGGCTCGCAGTGCGGCTTCTGCACGCCCGGCATCGTCATGAGCCTGGTCAACCTGGTGCAGGTGCTGCCCACACCCAGCCGCCAGCAGATCACCGATTCGCTCTCGGGCAACCTGTGCCGCTGCACCGGTTACAAGCCGATCATCGACGCCGCCGCCAAGGCCTGCGAGCGCCAGTCCGAGCTCAAACTCGACGACAAGGCCGACGTGCCGCTGCTCAAGGAAATCGCCCGCAGCAAGACGCCGACGCTCAGCCTGGACGGCGAGATCATCGTGCAGCCGGTGGTGCGCACCCGCAAGGGCAACGAATTCGTCTCTCCGGCCACGCTGGCCGAGGTGGCCGACTACCTGGTCAAGCACCCGACCACCACGCTGCTGGCCGGCAGCACCGAGATCGGTCTGCAGGTCAACAAGCAGTTCAAGCGCCCGGACCACATCATGTACCTGGGCAATGTGGCCGAGCTGCGCCGCGTGGCCGAAACGCCCAAGGCCTGGCGCATTGGCGCGGCGGTGTCGCTGGCCACCGTCGAAAACCTGATCGCCGAGGCCTATCCGGACTTCGCCGAAGTGCTGCGTCGCTTCGGTTCGCCCCCCATCCGCTCGACCGCCACGCTGGCCGGCAACATCGCCAACGGCTCACCGATCGGCGACTCCATGCCCTGCCTGATGGCGCTGGGCGCCACGCTGGTGCTGCGCCGCGGCGACAAGACCCGCTCCGTCGCCCTCGACCAGTTCTACACCGGCCAGAAGAGCAATGTGCTGCTGGCCGGTGAGTTCATCGAAGCCATCGAACTGCCCAAACCTGTGGCCGGCCAGGTTTTCCGTGCCCACAAGGTCAGCAAGCGGTTCGAGCAGGACATTTCGGCCACCTGCGCGGCCATCAGCTACTCGCTGAAAGACGGCAAGCTCAGCGGTGTGAAGCTGGCCTACAACGGCCTGGCCCCGTCGCCCTGCCGCGCACCTCAACTCGAAACCGTGCTTGAAGGCAAGGCTCCACAGGATGTGAAGGCGGCCGATCTGGATGCCGCGATCGCTGCCAGCTTTGTGGCCCGCGACGGCCTGCGCGCCACCTGGGCCTACCGCTCGCTGGTGGCCCGTAACCTGGTCCTGGAATTCATTGAAGAACAGAAAGAGGTGGCTTGAATGAACGCGCCCATCAACCTGAAAAACCTGCTGCCCACCACCCATGTCCAGCAGGGCGCGGAGATCGTGCACGAGTCCGCTCACCTGCACGTGACCGGCGGCGCCACCTACACCGACGACATCCCTGAAGTGGCGGGTACGCTGTACGCCGCCCTCATCAAGTCGCCGGTGGCGCACGGTGAGCTGATCGGCGAAGGCATCGACCGCGAAGCCATCCTGAAAGAGCACGGTGTGGTCGCGGTTTACACCGCCAAGGACATTCCGGGCGAGAACAACTGTGGCCCCATCGTTCACGACGATCCTTTCCTGGCCGACGGTAAGGTGGAGTTCGTGGGTCAGGCGGTGGCCGTGGTGGTGGCGCGCGAGATGATCTACGCCCGCGAAGCCGCCGCCAAGGCCAAGGTGCAGGTCAAGGAGCTCAAGCCCATCCTGACCATCGAAGAAGCGCTGGAAGCCCAGAGCTTCGTGATGCCCGCCAAGGGCATCGTGCGCGGCGACGCCGCCGCAGCCATTGCCGCCGCACCGCGCAAGATCAAGGGCACGACCCGCACCGGTCAGCAGGAACAGTTCTACCTCGAAGGCCAGATCACCTACGCGGTGCCCAAGGAAGACGGCCAGCTCACGCTGTACTGCTCCACCCAGCACCCGGACGGCAACCAGCGCGAAGCCGCTGCGGCCCTGAACCTGACCACCAATGACGTCGAAGTCATCTGCCGCCGCATGGGCGGTGGCTTTGGCGGCAAGGAAGGCAACGCCAGCATCTTCAGCCAGAGCGCTGCGCTGGCGGCGTTCAAGCTGCAAAAGCCGGTCAAGCTGCGCGTCAACCGCGACGACGACATGACCATCACCGGCAAGCGCCACGACTTCCGCATCGACTACGAGGTGGGCTTTGACGACAACGGCCGCATCCTCGGCGCCGACATCATGCTGGCCTCGCGCTGCGGCTACAGTGTGGACTACTCCGGTCCGGTCAACGACCGCGCCTGTCTGCACATCGACAACTGCTACCACATCCCTGCGCTCAAGCTGGTCAGCCACCGTTGCAAGACCAACACCCAGAGCGCCACCGCTTTCCGCGGCTTTGGCGGCCCGCAAGGCATGTTCGGCATCGAGACGGTGATTGACGAAATCGCCGCCACGCTGGGCAAGGACCCGCTGGAGGTGCGCAAGCTCAACCTCTACAAGGACCCGGCCATCAGTGGCACGCCCGACACCATGACCACCCAGTACAACCAGCTGATCGAAGACTGGGTGGGTGACAAGGTGATCGCGCAACTGGAGCAGGAATCGCAGTACGCCAAGCGCCGTGCCGAAGTGCAGGCCTTCAACGCCAAGAGCAAGACGCGCAAGCGCGGCATCGCACTGGTGCCGCTCAAGTTCGGCATC
>JACCDX010771066.1_pt1 | contig 29572 bp, 31 predicted proteins | sample 7449681 | NCBI WGS metagenome assembly JACCDX01 (sample SAMN15323450, study PRJNA562643) | freshwater metagenome | isolation source: river surface water | place: USA:Blue River Watershed | collected 2017-08-18
CTTTCGGCATCAACAATAGCGCCACCCCAAAATATTTTAGTAGACGCTGGTGCGTTGCTGTTCTTATATACTTCTGCCATATATAATGTTTCGCTTAGTTATAGAAGTCTTGAACTTCCTTTGGTGTCGCTAAACGAAAACCCTCCCCTGAATCAAAGATTTTTTGAGCATCATCTTCTGACATTGCAACAAAAGGATGGTCTTTAGTAAAAGTATGTCCTTGAATATCATATCGAAAATTATCTCTTGTCATTCTAACTAGTAGAGCATCTTCTGGTACGTTTGCCTTGGCATTGAATCTTGGCAAGACTTCAATTTCTTCAGCCTCTTCTTCTATTGCTTGAATTGTTTTAGCATAAACATCCCAAGTAACGCCTTCTTCTGCCATTGCTGCAATTATGTCTTTTTTATTTTTTAGGCCTTCTGTATCTACCGCAAACTCTGTTGCAATATCTTTTAATTCGGCTACTTTTAATGTGTCAAACGACATATCTATTTCTCCTCTTTCTAGGTCTTATAATTATAGCATTGTTAAATTAAAATGAAAAGCCCCCAAAATTAATTGGGGGCCTTTCGGTAGTTAATTCTTAAATAATTAAGAAGCAACCTTAACGTTCTTAACGACTACCCAAGCATCTGCCTGCTCGATCTGGACGCCAACACGAGTATACATTGTGTACTCGATTGAGTCCTTACGTGGCCAGAAGAAGCGGTAGACTGTTACGTCACGCTTGATACCAATAACTACGTTATTTGGGAATGTCAAGTGGATATCACCGTGTGAACCTGTTGGGTTCGCATAGTCACCTGTCTGTGTCTCTGGAAGCAATGGAACTTCAACGATTGGAATACCAAATGCGTATGGAGCTACATAACCTGCTGGACCACCAAGAACTGGAACGTCTCCACGGATGATGCCTGAAGCGATATCCTGTGGGTTAACATTCTGAATGTTCTGTGATGTTGAGTACAAGTAATCCTGAATCAAGTTTGAACCTGAGAGGAAGCGTAGATCTGTTCTGCGCTGCTTGTACTTACGTGGGAGTGCCTTAAGTGCAGAGTTAAATACTGCACGAGAAATTCCAGCACCAGCTGCGTCAACTACGTGACCTGAAGCCTTAGCCTTCTTAACTGCACCATCAAATGACTTGTAAAGAGCATCGTTTGTAAGTGATGTGTCACCGTTAAGAAGAACATCTTCGATGTCATTTCCTGCCTGTGTCGCCATCATACGTGCAATGTGATCTTCAAGATCAGCACCCTCAATGTTGTCTTCTAGAGACTCTGTTGAAAGTTCCCAATCCATGCGAAGCTTCTTTGTTGTGAGAGAGATCTTTGAGAAAGTTACAGCTGAGTTAACACCTGTGTTATCTCCTTCGGTTGCAAGCTTAACAAGCTTTTCTCCGACTGACATACGATCAATCTCTGTTGTGTCAGACTTCATTCGGACCGTACGTGCAACCTTACCAATTACGGTAGCGTCGAACATATAATCTAGAAATCTTGCTGACTGCTCTGGGTTAAGGAGACCACCGTTACCAGCTTCTGCTGCTACGTGTGTTCCAGAAGTATCTCCTGTGTGTGAAGCAAAAGTGCCTGTGGCTGTTGTGCCTGAAGCAATTGCCTTCTCTAATAATTCATTACTCATTTTTATTTCACCTACCTTAGTTTGAAAAGATTTCATTTACGGAACCGAGGAAAGAACCGTTCCATGTTGATTTTGATTTTTTAAACACTTCAGACCCGCCGAGGTCTGAAGACTTCTTAATTGCGGTTTCGCCTTCTACGGCATCTACACGCTTCTGAACACCATCAATGGTGCCCTTGATATTAGCAACGGCCTCACTAAGTGCTCCGTGCTTTTCTGCTAGCTCTGAAATTCTTTGATCAACACTCTTGCTGAAACTTTCTACGGTTTCCTTGATCTCTGATACCTGAGTAGCATTTGCTTCTGTTGCTTTCAGAATTGTTTCTGAAAAGAATCCCTTTAGATCGCCTAGCATTTTTGCAAAATCAGGCTCACCAGCTTCTGTAGCTTCTGCTACTTCGTCTGACTTCAAGAAAGGGTTGCTAGAAGGCTTCTCTTCGACTACAGCGACCTCTGGCTCTGCAACAACTGCAGGTGCTTCTGGTGCTGACTCTTCGACAGCTACTGCTGTCTCTTCTGCTGGAGCTTCGATAACTTCAGCTACTGCTTCTGTCTCTTCTACTACAACATGCTCGTCATGATGTGACACTTCATTACCTCCTTTTTCGTATGCCTGTTTTGCTTTTTGGTTTTTTGCAGGCAACGGTAATCTTGACTTCTTAAATGAATCAAGAATCTTATCTATTTCTTTTGACTTGTTTATGTCAGATGATTCAACCCAGCCAATTAAAACTGCTGGTTGTCCAGTGATTGGTGAATCAAAAGTTTTTTCTGTTGACATAAAAACAGAATCGCTTTCTTCGCAATAAAAAATATTCTCTGCAACAACTTCTGTAGCTATACCTTTGTAGATCATCTTGCCGCCAACTTTTTCAATTGAAAAAATATTGCATAGCTCGTTTGCTGGTGAGTCTACAATCGATAGCTCGATGAGATCGTAGTCTTTGATGAATCTAACTTGCTCGCCTGTTGCTTTGTTGATTTCATTATCTGACTCATTGATTCTTCCGCCAATAGAGAAACCAGAAAGAGTGCCATCAAGAACTTTTTCCCAAGTATCTTGTGCACCCTTTGAAATGTATGATGTTACATAAACGCCATTATAAAATGTTTGTGACTTCTGGTCATAGTATGTCTCTGGCTTAAATCCGATTACCTTACCAACTGCAATAGACTGATGCATCTCTCTAAGGTTTCCACGGAAGTTTTCAAAAGCCTTCATGCTGGCTTCTGCTGTTACTACATCTCCAGTTTGATCAATGTTGTCTAGAGTTGCAAAACCAGAAACAGTTCTTTGTTCACGATTAACTTTTGTGAATGGCACAGAGAGATGGAGTTTTTCTCCATCGCTAGACCAGTTAGACTTTTCAATATTCATATGGTTAATTTTATACGCTTATATATCAAAAGGCAAATCGCAGTTGAGTAAAGTTATTTGACTTTTGGACCGTCGCCTTTTGCATTTCTACCCTCCCCATTTTTATCTGGGGCATTCTTGGCACGTTCTTGGTCTCTGGTTCTATTTCCAGTGGATTTAGCCTGCTGGTCTGCCACCTGCTGTGGCTTTAGCTCTACTACTTCATCTCCTCCGTCAATAGGAATCATTCCCTTTCTAATTCTAACTTCGTTAGGGGTAATTACCTGCATTCTTAAATAGATCTCGTCTATTTGACTCTGCGAGACTTCATCAGTTAAACTTAATTCATTAAACTTAATTATTAATGCGTCTGTCTTTTCTTCCATAATTGCATTTATTTTTTTCTCAAGGCGCATTTGGGCAGGTCGACAAACTTGCTCTTTAAATGTCTTGTCTGCGTCACGAGCCACGGCAAGGTTAACTCCAGCTGGTGTTCCAATTTTATTAATAGGGACTCTGTGTGCTAATAGTATTTCATCTCTGTTTGTCTCACGATAAACATTAAATGAAGACTCTTGTGCTCCAGCCTCAACTGGCTCCATCTTAAATTCAGTCTTGGAGTCTGGTGTGTCTGCTGGCAATGGGATATAAAGGGATCTATGATTCTTGCCCTTTAGACCAACCTGGAAAAACTCAAGAAGCTTTCTTTCTGACTCTGGAGAAAGCTTTGCTCCCTTTACTGTAATAATATATCTTGGAACCGCCTTGTTTTCAAAGTAGTCAAGGTTGTATCTTCCTGAAAATTCATTTCCCGCCAAGGCCATTTGAGCTGCCACAATATCTGGCACTCCATAATAGTTATTCATTGGAGTGTACTTCTTCAAATGAATAATTTCGTTAGGTCTATCTTCTATACCACCAATAGGATTTGGTGTTTCTGTGTCTCCAAAGTTTCTAAAGAATACAGCCTTGCCATAAAGTAGTTGCATAAAGCCATCACGCAGTCTTCTAACACGCATTGTCTTTGCTGGGATATGCCCAATGTATCCTATATTTCCAGCGGTAGTTCTACCGATTTCAATATAGCCATTTCCTGTTGCTTCAAGATCTGTGTATACCTTGATAAGGGTTTCAGTAAATGTATCTTCTTCGTTAGTAGAATCTAACCAATCCTGTAGATCCTGCTTTAGCTTATTGATCTTTCTTCTTGCTCTTTCAAGCTGCTTTGGATCTGTTATCTCATCTATAGCATCGTTTGTCTTTCTTGTTTCCATGAATGTATATCCAAGACCAACAATGTTTGAAACCTTTGCATTAATTGCTGCGTAGTTATATGTAGAAACTTCATATATTTGTGAAAGATACTCTAAGTTATACTGTGGCTGGATTAGGTCGAACATCGCATATCCAGTTATTGCCTGCGCTAATAAATTCTGTTGCGTTCCAGCACCATCTACGCCTGTAAATGACTTGCTAAGGTCTCTGTTCATCTTTCTTTTAAAAGAAGAACCTAGTCCGCTAACCTTTTTTAATTCATCTAGACCTACAGCGAATGGATCAAAATGTTCTTTTTCCTTTTTAAAGGAAAACCAATCTGCTGTGTTTGATATATTAATTGTTGTTGAGTCGTCTGACTCTTCTAAAAATTCTACGCTCATTTAACTTTACCGTTTCTTAAAGCACCGTCTTTATAGTTTCCAATATCTAGAGGGTCTGGAATAAGACCCCACTGCAATCTCTGAGACTGATGCTCAAATTCTTCATCATCAATCTTTCTTCTTCCAGATAAAAACTTAGGTTGTCCAACGTCTATACCAAACGACCTAACTTCTCTTGCCAAAGCATCTATCTTTGACTTGTTTCCCTTAGTAGATGTGACTGAAAGAAAGTTCCCATCATCGTCACCTATCCAGCGACCATCTGGCATTTCCCATACGTATATGCCTAAGCGTGTTTCTTCTACAATTGACGATTTTTGATTTAAGATTTCCATAGAACTCAATTTTACCATTCTTTGATATCAAAGTCCAGATTTTGTCACGGGAATGTACAAAAAAATTAAATACTTGAGCTTGACCAGACCAATTCATTTATAAAGTAGCCAGTATTGTCCGATCCTTGTACAGATTCATTTAAAGCAAGGGATGTATCATTTATGCTATAAAGTATTCTATCTGTATAAAGCTTGTAATTTTCTTGTATTTCTGCGGGAGAAAGCTGTGACTCATATATAGCTATATTTGAATATGTATTGCTTCCACCGCTTTCTAGGCCATCTACGCTTGAATTAAATAAGGCTATACCAGAGGCTGCGTCGGACAAGTTTAATACAATATGGTGTGGAGACATGTTGGTCAGGTATGGGAATATGTCAGTCTGGCTAGATATATCTATGCCGTTTATATATATTGAGTCTATCCCAGATTGTGAGATTGCTCCAGAGATATCCCATTTGTAAAAGGCATCTCCATTTGCAAATAAAACATTGCCTTCCCCCACTGGAGTAAATATAACCTCTACGGCATTAGAAAGAGCAGGGAGCTGAAGATTGAAGCCATGTCCATCATACATCCTTAGCCCATTAAAATAGTCATGAGAAAGGATTGGATTATTATACTTATCTAAGCCATAGTCATAACTTGAATATATTTTTAAGTTTGAATTATCACCATAGAAATCTTTTTTAGAATAGAATAAAAGCTCAATTGATTTTAATACTGGTAGGTCTTTTGATGTATCGGAAGACGACATGGTTACCCTCATGAATAATGGGCCACTTGTCACACCATCATTTTTATTAAAGAATGGTATTGGAAAGTTGTTTTTTGCAACCTGCCACCCAGATACTCCATCTAGACTAAACTCTACTACGATGTTTTCTACGTCTGAGTCGTATGAGAGCTGTGATGAGGTTATGCCGTAAGAATCTTCGATATAAAAACTATCAATAAAAGAGATCTCTTTCGTTGCTGCAGTCGTGGTTTTTTCAAACCTTATTTCTTTTTGATTTTCAGAAATAACATTATTGTCTTCTATGACATCTGTCCATGGAGTTATTGATGGGTAATTATAAGCCAGCCTTGGGTTTATTTTTGAGCTATACAAACTAAAAGACTTTGAATTTTTTTGACTTATTATTTCCTTATACTTAATTTTATTTAGACCTGCTGTGTAGTGAGAATTAATTTGCTTTTCTGTTAGAGGATACCTATAGGCTGCGGCTGAGTCTACTATGAAATACCCGTATTGATTTGCTGGACCAATAGAAAAGGCTGACGATTCATTAGTAAAAGAAAAATTACTTAAAGATAATGAAGCTGCAAAAACAGAATCTACGTAAAGGGACATGGATGTTTTTGTATATATTGCTACTATATAATGGGCTTTATTGTAAGAAACTTTTGATCTAACTTCATTGTCATATATACGAAAAACAATATCTCCATTTTGATAAAATATACCAATACTGTTTTGAGGATCCCCCAATATGTTTAAATACTCTTGTCTTAAAGAATTTGGCTTAGCCCAAACTTCTAGGGTAAAACTATCTTTTGGATAATACTTATTTGCTATATTATGAAATCTCAAATTTATTTGAGTATCTGCTAATACTTCTGTTCCACGTATTGAAGTTGAAACTAGCGGCATGACCTCTTTTGTAGATGCGGCTAAAGCTGTACCGTCATGACCATTTCCAGAATAGTCTATAATTGGCAGTCCGCTTAGCTGATTGTACGTAGCAAAGTTATCAAGAAGTTCTTGATACGTAGCATACTCATTAAGTATTTGAGTATATGATAAGAATGTGGATGATGGCACTTCATCTAATAGATAAAATGATATTGGGTTATCTGCTAAAATCGAGTGCTTATAAGACATACCACTCCTACTGCTCTTCTAGATATTTAACTCTTGCTGTGAGTTCCTGAACTGCTTTAATTAATGGTGATATCAACTGTTCATATCTCAATGCCTGTGTTCCGTCTTCTTGTTCCAGCCATCCACCAAAATCTTCAATGCCAGCAGCGTCTACTGCTTCTTTTACTTCTTGAGCTATTAAGCCATAATGAGTTCTTACTCCAGGCACTCTGGTCTCTATGATTCCACCGTCTGGTGCTGGTCCTTCAAATATAGCTCCAGTAATATATTTGTATTTAACTGGGTTTAAAGAATTAATAAAATCTAGGCCTAGATCTGAATCAGCTATATCTTTTTTAAGATTTCTGTCTGACACTGTATTGAAAGCAGATGCTGATATCGCTCCAGTAAGCACAGCTGTTGCTGCATTTAATTGACCAGAGAACCAACCATCTTTCCATTTTCTAATTGTTCCGCCATCAGAAGCATCTTTTCCAATTGAATAAATGCTTGAAGAAAGCGGGTACCACGTAGAGTTAACTCCAGTAGATGCACTATTAGGAATTTGTAAAGATATTCTTGTATCTATTGGATCAAGATTTGCATTTGCTCCTGGGGCTCCGTCTGCACCGTCTGCTCCAGCTGGTCCAGTAGCACCTGTTGCACCTGTGTCACCTCTTGGTATAGTAAAGTTGAATACTGCAGCGGAAGTTGTTCCGCTATTAGTAATTACTACATTTGAACCTGGTAATCCTGTTGCGACTGTTCCAAGAGCTAATGTGGCTGAAGCTGGTCCCTGTGGGCCAGTGGCACCTGTTGCACCTGTTGCGCCTGTTGCGCCTGTGTCGCCTTTTGGAATTGTAAAGTTAATAACTTGTGACGGAGATGTTCCAGTTATTGTCACAACAGGCAAAGTTCCAGGATCTCCTAAAGACACAGTTCCTACCGTCAATACGTTTGAAGGGCCATCTCCACCAAGAACTCCATCAACACCTCTTGGCAAAACAAAGTTAATTACTTTATTTGGCGCTGTGCCAGTTATTGTAACTGAAGCTGGTGTTGCAGAGTCTACTGTTTGAACTGTACCTACAGATAGGTCAGTTACTGGACCAGCAGGACCTTCTGGACCTGGGTTGCCATCTATGTAGTCAGCAATATCTTTTGCCAACAAGGATATGTCCTTTGGTACATCTGGAGAATCCGTGTAGTCTGGGAAATGAAAGTTATGCTGGTTAGGTGTTGTTGCCATTTTTTAATTATACCACTCTATTGTTTTTTATATACAGAAAGCGGAGACATGTATCTATCTCCAGATATGACCTTTTTTACCTCATGAACGTATGGCTCTTGTGATGGGAAAAACAGTAGGCTTCCAGCCTTTGGCTTTAGCGTAATGTTTTGATTCTTGAAATGGATTTCTCCACCTTCGTAATCGTCATTCAAATAAGTAACCATTGAAAATGCTAGCTCTGTGTGGCCGTCTTGCCCATCAAAATGTGGCCCCATATATTGTCCTACGGTCCACTTTTTAATATGCAGGCTATTGCCATATATCTCGTATTGAGACTTGTCTAGACCATGGCCATCAAGATATCTGTCAAAACACATATCTGTAGCCATAGTAAAGCTATTTATAATATATCTAATTTTTTGATCTAGCCTCTTGTTGCCAGTAGTTTCTTTTAACTTTGATAAATCGATATCCTTAAATGACCCATATGAATTTCCGTCATCTGAGCTAGACATCCAATCTTTCCACTCTGGAATTATTGTATGTGAGGCTTCATCTAGATCTACTTCATTAATAAAAGATAATAGCTCTGCTGGATAACTAAGTACATTCTCAAAATACCAGACATTATTGTCAAGCATCTTTAAGTCAAACATGTGATACATGTCTGCTGGATCAAACTCTTGTGACATATTACTTAGTAACCTCTTCTACTGGGATTGTCTCACCTTGTGGTGTCAATACTAAACCTTTTTCACGCACTTCTTCCCACTGTACTGCCTCCTGCTTTTGGTAAGCACGTACTTCGGCAAGCTCTTTAGCCCACTCATCTCTTACTTCCTGCGGGTAGTCTTCTTCTTCTCTGTCATCCCAAAAAGAACCAAGTGTGTATCTTGCTCCTTTTTTTACAACAGTTACTTCATGCATATTTTTATGACCACCATGGAAAATTAAAAATGAACCAGCTTTTGGTACAACTGTCATTGGCTTTTGTCCATGATCTGCATCAAAATTTAATAAGCCACCCTCAAAGTCATCATTTAAATATAAGAATCCAGCATAACGACTTCTAGTAAATGCTCCATACTTTCCATCGTTAGATGTGTTGTCTGAGTGCTTTGGAGCAAATGCTCCTGGCAACCATCTTTGTGTATGGAAGCTTATCTTTGACATCTGCTCTACTTCTTTTCCAGCTAGCTCTGCTGCTGACTCTTTGAATCTTCTTTCAATATCAGAAAACCAAGTTGAAGATAATCCAACTTCTTCAAGAATAGGATCATTGTCTCTTGGATAGCTTGCTGAGTAGGATTCGTAGAAAGAGATTGGCTTCCAGTAATCTGGGTCTACCTCCTCATTCTTTTTAAATAATTCAATAGCTTTCTTGCACTCTTCTTCAGTTATAAAGTCTTCGTATAAGAAAATGTCTTCTGCTAATTTTGTAAGCTTCATTATTTCTCCTCTTTATCGCTAGAATTACGAGCATGCTGAACTTCGTCATACTCGGCTGGTCTTCCATCAACAAGGTATTTCATGTTTCTTGGATCATCATGTTCAATTCTTTCAAACTCTTTCTTTGCCCATCTATATGCACCAAACTTTACTTGATTCTCAAGCCATTCCTTTGTTCCCTCAAATGTGTACATAATAAAGTTTCTAACAAAGAACTTTTGTCCATTGTAGATGGTTTTTACTCCATGATAATAAGGCTCTGTAGATGGGAATACAAGGATATCTCCAGCAGTTGGCTTGTGATTTACAATATTGCCGTCTACATAAAACTCAATGTCTCCGCCGTCATAATCGTCATTGATGTACATTGTGCAGGTAATAAAAAACTTTTCGCCAGGCATATCTTTTTGAGATGTAATATGATCTGTATGATACTGCATTGTCATCTTATTGCTCATGACATCTATTTGATCATCATACTTAGAAAAAGAACATCCGCTGAATCTCCAGTTTGCTGGCAACTCAATCCCAGTCTTTTCAACATAATCCTGAATGACTAAATCATATGCGGCTTGAACCTGATCCGCAAAATCTTTTTCTTTAATGTAATTTTCATGGCTTGTATCTGTTTCAGCAATTTGATGCTGATGTTTAATCTGGGTATACGTACCGAATGTTGCCCATTTTTCCCAAGGCTGTAAGTAGAAAGAACCGTTTGCATCATTTTCAGAATTTTTCATTACCTCATAAAGAGCTTGCGGATCCTTTAGTACATTCTTATAAACATGTACCTTTGGATAAATTTCATCATACTCTAGGTTGCTCATGGCTGTCTTTCTCCTGTGTGCTTCATAATCGTCCAAAAGAATGGCGACGTAAATCTATTTCCAGATTTAACTGGTCTAACTCCGTGTGTATATAATCTATCTCCTGGGAAGAAGTATGCTGCCCCAGCTTTTGGCTTAAACTCTATACCGTGCTGTGGGAAGTATAGCTCTCCACCTTCATAGTCATCATTAAAGTAAAATAGTCCAGCAATATCATAATGTGGGAAATCATTTGGTCTTCCCTGCTCAATGCCAGTATGGAATTCTTTATCTGCATGAGGCTCTTGACGTGCACCGACTGGCCATCTAACAATTGCTGGTCCTGTTTCTTTTGCATCTACCTCAAAAAACTTATCGACCTCGACCTTAAGTCTTTGAATCATTTTATTAATTAGCTCAAGTATTGTTGGGTCTGAGGCCATCAAGGAATTGTAAGTACAGACTCTATCTTTCCAAACATCTGCATCATAAAGGACTAGGCCGTCTTCATCTACATGGGTCTCAGTTACATCCCAAATCTTATTATTTAGTGCAAAGGTCATAAGTCTTTCACGCTCTTCTACTGACAAGAAGTTCTCAAGCTCGACAATATTGTCAGATGAATCTCCAAAAAAACCAGAAGGGGTTATTGACTTTGGTATGTGCATTTTTAAATCTTGATTATTAGGCTTCATTATTCCTCTATTCCTGTATAAGTTAATTTTACCATAAAACTTACTCCGATATAACCTTAAGCTTTATTCTTTTAACCTGGTGTTCTCCTATAGTATTTCCAAGGTGATCCACGGCATCTCTATAAAAATTAGACCACTGTCCTTGACGATTCATAGCATATACTGTCTCTGAATACTCTGAGGCATTAAATGATGATTCATCTAGCTGTGCTATTGGAGAGAACTTTATCTCTGAGTCCTGTAGTTCACCTAGGTCTATTGGTATGATTGATATTATTGGGGTCCCAGCCTTAATTGTTATTTCAACATTTGGCTTTGTAATTTTCCAAGCACAAGGAAGCTCTCCTCTAAAGAATGAGGTAGAGATTAATGTTGTAAATGCTTGAGCTCCATCAATAAAATAATTTGGTGCAGGCATTGATAATAAGCTTAGGTTGCTATCTGTTTTAAACATAAGCCCAGTATTAAAACTAATAGTTGCATTAGCCCTGCCAGCATAAGCATATTTTTGCCCAGATAATATTTTTACATGGTCTGGGAGTGAGTCAGAAATGCCATCCCATATGAATGTTATGTCCTCTGGAAAAGATATGCTCCATCCAAGCTGATTTGCCAAACCTACTGGGAAACATTTATATGCGTGTGCTTCCCAAGTCTCATCCATCCACTCACGATTAATTGTAAGAGGTTCAACTATTCCCAGTCCAGGACTAGTTACGTATGCTGCTATTTTTTGCATTGTTTCTTTCTTGGATCATCTGCATGTACTCTTGGGAATGTGCATTGTCGTTATAGTCTAGCATTGTTACAATCGAATACTTCTTACCAGAAGATACCTTTTCTGCTCTATGTGAGAACAGATATGTAGATGGGAAAATGTAAAGATCTCCAGCCTTTGGCTTTATCTTTAAATTAAGCTTAGGGAAAGTTAGTTCTCCGCCCTCATAATCGTCGTTTGGATATGCAACTAAAGACACTGTTGCGCTGTACGAGAATCCATGATCTGCATGCTCTTGGAAATGCTGATTAGGTCCGTATGAAATAAAGTTCATAACTTCCCAATAATCCATCCTAATGCTGTATCTTGTTAAATAGTCTTCTACGGCTGGTTCATGAGAAGCCTTGGAGTCTTTCCATATTTCATTAAACTTCTCTTGGATTATATTTGCTGGGTTGTCTACTGGTCCGACCTTGATATCTTGACAGTCTCTGTATTCTGGCTTCTTTTCCATATACCCGACCATTGCTTCTTTCCAGTCAAGGTTTCCATTGCTTTCTTTAACTAGATCTTCTAGTCTTTGAATTAAATTCATGTCTAGGCCAGCAACGTTTCTATACACCCATACGCCTGGGAATAACTCTTCTTTTGAACTCCATGGTTGATTCATTTTAAATCTCCTATCTTTACATAGTTTAGCATATTATCTGGCATTATGTCAATGATAATATGAACTCTGTCAAAATTGCTTTTATTGGAAACAGAGTGAGGCATGGAGTTATTTATTTCATAACAAGTGCCTTCTAGCATATTGATTGTATTATTATTTACTGTAAAATAAACATCTTTATTTGTTATCAATGGGATATGGCATCTTCTTGCATAGTGTAATACTGCACCGCCGTCCACATGCTTTCTTATTTCAGTATTAGCTCTCAAATTAACAATCTCAGACCTTATAACTCTTCCAGAATACACTTCTTCAAGATGTTTATATATCTTATCAATCTCTATTCTTGATTCTTGATTATCAAATTCTTTTTTGTTTTCAACAATAAGCTCAGTTCCTGGTTTCCAATTATAGTCTGAGGTTATCATTGATATAGCCTGTGTATTTTTATGTGTCTCGTATGTTTCCTGCCTACTTGTATCAATCAACCATTCTTTTGAATACAACAAAACCTCTTCTTTAATTGAAGATATATTGAATTGAGATACCTCGGATATTGACCATGTGCTATTTTTTTTCATTAGATCTGACATGATCATAAACCTCATAATCTACTAAATTAAGCTCCATTATTCTTTCTCTATCTTTCTTTGATATATCTATTTTAATTGATGGTGATTCGTTTGCCTTTTCGTTATATTTAAATGAAGTAAATCCAAACTGTTTACTTAATTCTTCATTAAAGTCATTTATAAACATAGGATAGTTTTCCATTGTATAAATATTAATGCTATCAACGCATTCCTTGATATACTTTGCATCTAGGGAGTATCCCTCTAAGTGCCATTCATTATTTATGTAGGCATCAAAGTTTCCTATATTGCGATTAAATTCATGTATATTTGTTTTTCCAGTCAAAAATTTTGATTGTAGATTTGACTGTTTCTCTGCTTGATCCCCGTATAACCAAGAATCTAAATTTTTTTGAGCATCATCCTTTGATGCTATATATCCAGTTGAGTATTTAAAATAACTTATAAATCTTTCTACTGGGTCTCTAAGTAAACAGAATATGGATGGCTTCTCCATATACTCTAAAGGCATCCTGCCAAAATGTCCAGAAACAAATTTGCTCCTGGATATCTTATCAGTATCTATTGAAGTTCTATTTGATGCAAAATGCTCTATATTACTAGAAAGCATATAAGGAACAACATTGTTCCTTATATGCACTCCAGAAGTTCTTGGTATATGTAGATGATATATCGACACTAGAACATTTTCAGGTTGTGTACTAACATATCTCCAGCGATTATAATATCTACAGGTGAGGCATCAAACTGGTAGACATTTCTTGTTTCATCAATAGTGTCTATTTGTGTTACCTCTACTTCCTGTGCAATTCCGTCGTGTACTTCTACGATAGTATCGCCGATTTCTACGGTTCCAGTTGTGATAAACATATATTTATCATTTTTCTTAACTAGGACAGTGTGCTCAAGAGAGAACCTCTTACCAGTGTCACCATTAAAGTACATGGTTACTTCTTTCACGGAAGGGATTATATTCTTTATAACTGTTTCTGTTATTACTGGGTTTGTCATTGTTTCTTGTGACCATGTAAATGGATCTTCTTGGGTTTCTGAGGTTAGCTCGTCCCAAGACATTGACATAATCTTGTCTCCGATTTTCAGCTCTTTAGCTGGAACTCGATTGATATTGCCATCTTCTCCATAGCATGCTATCAAGGTGTCTTCGTCAATACAAGTAAATCTTGGTGGTGAGAAGAAGCTTGGTGGTGCAAAGAAGCTTGGTGGCGCAAAGAAGCTTGGTGGGAAGAACGGTGGTGCAAAGAAGCTTGGTGGCGCAAAGAAGCTTGGTGGGAAGAACGGTGGTGAGAAGAAGCTTGGTGGGAAGAACGGTGGTGAAAAGAACGTTGGTGGAGCAAAGAACGTTGGTGGAAAGAATGGTGGTGAGAAAAATGTTGGTGGAAAGAATGGCGGGAAGAACGGTGCCAAAGTTGTAACAGATCCAGAGGAAGCTGAGTACGATGAATTTCCATTAGCATTTGTTGCTAACACCTGATAAGTCTGTGATGTATTAGCAGTTTCTGGAACTGTGTAAGAGGTGGCTGTTGTTGAGTATGTTGGGCCATCGCTAGACTTTAATACATATCCAGTTATTGCTTTACCACCATTTGCTGGTGCTGACCAAGTAACTGAGTCTTGATTAACTTGAGCTGTAGGACTTGGCGCTGCAGGAGTTGCTGGGACAGTTGTTACTGTTACAGCTGAAGAGTCAGCTGTAAATGCTGACTCTCCACTTGCATTTATTGCTTTAACCTTAAAGGTTGGGGCTGCGCCTGTTGCAATTCCTTCTACAACTATAGGGGATGTTGCGCCTGTTGCTGTCTGTCCTGTGCTTGCAACTACTGTATATGATGTTGCAGCGTATGGGCCATTTGCGGTAAACGATACTGAAACTGCTCCATTATCGTAGGCTCTATTTGTTCCGACATCTGTTGCTGAAACTAGAGTCGGTGTATATGGTGCTAGAAAGTTATCTTGTGCAGATGACTTAACACCCTTTTTCTTGTTTATTGCCATTTTTTATCCCCTATTCCTTATGCTGTAAGGTCGCCCATTACTACCCAAGTGTTTTCTGCTCTCTTGAATAGTGTACATGAAGACCATTGTGTTCTTAGTTTTAATCCTGGTGTTGCATTTACAGTTACGCCTGCACCTGCTGCAATTGTAACCTGTCCTGTTGAAGTCTGAAGGACATCGATAGATGTTCCTACAGGATAAGCTACAGAAGAGTTTGCTGGGATTGTAATTGTTGTTGGAGTTAAAGAAGCAACTTCAATTAAATCGTCTCTCTCATCTAGGCTTGACAGAGTATAAGATGCTGTTTTGTATATGATTGGTGTGCGTGAAGGCACACCTTCTTTTGTCTGTGTTCCATCTGAGAATACGATTCCAGCTGCTGTCAGATTATTCAAAGCAAGGTCATCTAGAGATCCTTGTGTAAAATCAACTGTTGTTGATGGCTCTGTAGTTACTCCCTTGAAAAGCTTCCACTTTGAATCAGACACATCTCTTACGATACCTGAGTGCTTTGCTGATCCGTCATTGTAAGCAACTACAAGACCTAGGTCTACTGTATTTGCTGCATTTTGGTGAGCAAGCTGAACCATATTATCTTCGATTGTGATAGATGTGGCAGATGCGTTAAATGTTGTACCATTTACGGTAAGGTTACCCTGAACTGTAAGTGCTCCATCTAGTGTAGTAGAAACAGAATCTGTCTTAACAAGCTTGCTTGTATCTGCAATTCCATGCACATCTGTTGTGTCGTTATTGTGTGCTGTTACTGCAGCTGAGGCTGTTCCTGCTGCATCATAGTTTGCAGCAAGTGAGTCTGCATAAAGCTCTGATGCTACTGCTGCTGCATCAATTGCTTCACCCTTTGCTGTTGCTACCTGTGCTGTAGTTGCAAGGAGTGCTGTGTTTGCAATTCCATGAACATTTGTTGTACCTGAAGCATGCGCTGTCGTGCTTGAATCTAGGTCATTAAGTTGTGTTTGTACACTTGATGAAATTCCATCTAGATATCCTAGCTCTGTGCTAGTAAGATTACCTATTGATGTTGTTGATGGTAAAACTACTGTTCCAGTAAATGTTGGGCCATCAAGTGGAGCTTTAGAGTCTAGATCGGATCCAAGGTCAACAATCTTGTCCTGTGGGATTGCGCCAAATAACTTATCCTGCTCAATTAAACCAGCAAGCATTGTATTTGTAACTGTTCCTGTGTCTGCCTGAGTTACGGCAACTCCGTCAATCTTAGACGGAGCAATATCTGCTGTTGCTGATATATGTACATCTGCAACCTCTCCGCCCTGGATCTTGTTTGCTGTGATTGCGTAATCTGCAATTTTTGTTGAAGTAACTGCACTTGTTGCAATCTTACCTTCAATTACTGCGCTGTCAGCAATCTTTGTTGAGGTAACTGCATTTGCTGCAATTTTTGCTTCTGCAACTGCTGCATCTGAAATCTTTGCAGTTACAACTGCATCTGCTGCAAGTGCTGATTCTACAACTGTTCCATTTGGCAAAGTTACAATGCCTGTGAATGTTGGAGATGCTTTAGGAGCATATAGTGATGCAACTTCAGAAGAATCGCTCTTGTCGTTAAGCTGATCTTGGATATTTGAAGAAACTCCGCTGAGATACTGAATCTCAGTGTTAGTTACATCTCCAATTGCAGCGGCGTCTGCTAAGAGTCCACCAACTTCAATATAGTCCTTTGTATATGTTGTAAAGTCAACTGTATTTGTTGGCTCTGCCACAACACCAGAGAAAAGCTTCCAGATTCCGTCTGAGGCATCTCTTACTAAACCAGAGTGCTGGTATGTGCCATCATTAAATGATGAAACAATTCCAAGGTCAACAGTGTTACCTGGATTATCTTCACCAAGGTAAATCATTGAATCTGCTGTTGTAAAGTTAGCTGTATCGACTGTTGTTGTTGTACCGTTAATTGTGAGGTTGCCATCAACTGTTAAGTTTCCGCCAATTGATGCATTTGAGCTTGCGCTTAGTGTTTCTGCCTCAACAGCTGTAGCAACAACTGATGGTGTAGATACTGAGGTTGTAACAGAAATTGCATCGCTTAACTTAATTTGCAGCGCTGTTGTCTGTGGGTCATTTAAAACATTTATGTTATTTCCTGCTGAAATATTAAGCTGTGCTCTAGGAACCTTTACATCTCCATCAAGTGAAGCAACTCCGTTAATTGCTCCTCTATCTGATGCTGGGATATAGTCTGAGTCTAATGTATTTGAAAGACCTGAGATAGCGTCATCAACATATGACTTGAGTGCTACTACATCTGAGTCGACATTAACGGTGATTGTATTTGCACCATCGTTATATGTCTTAGTAAGGCCTGCGCCTACTGTAAGAGCTGTATTGATCGCATCCTGGGAGATTTCTCCAATTGCTGGAGCATCTGCTGCTGCGTAGGATAATGATGTCCATGTTGATGAACCATTACCAAATTTAAATTTATTAGTGTCTGACTCGACACCCATTTCTCCTGCTGCTAGAATTGGGTTTACTGAAGCCCAATCTGCTGCGATACCTCTACGTACTTGAATTCTTACTGTTGACATTTTTGCCACCCCTTATTTAGACTTATTTGTAAATTATAGCATTATTTCTATTACAAGTTAATTGTACTAGAGTCAAATGTTATGTCGAACGATGTTGTTTCTGGAGATCCACCATCAACAAATTTAGTTGCTGTGGTTACCACTCCATTTGCCTGAACTGTATAAACTGGCTGGCCATTGTAATCAATTGCTAGTCCAATATCCATAAAGCTTATCTGTCCAGAATTGTCTGTTATATCTGACACATGTGCCAAAGAGACCCATTGTCCATCTATTTGGACCTTGAGTCTTCCTGATTGTGTGTCGAAAGATATAGGGGCTGTTCCTATTACGATGTCGGATGCAAATGTTGCAGTTCCCGCTACATTTAACCCATTCTTTACTCTAAAGTTTTTATCTACTGTTGCCATTTAAGTTCACATATCCCCTAATTGTTTTGGTGGGGTTTTGAAAGGACCCCAAACCTTTTATTTAATTATGCGTTAAATACTGTACCAGAGACAGTAATTGTTGAATCATTTACTGGATTTACTCTGATTCGGCAATGAGTTGAATCTACATCTGCTGTGATTGTTCCTCTTGTACCGTTTGTTCCAACAATTGCATATTCTGTAATTGCTACGTTATCAGATGAATCTAATGTTACTAGAATTTCTGAGATCTCATTGTGTGTTCCGTTGTCAATCTTGACCAAGAACTTACCTGATCTAAATGAGTTCTTATTGAACTGATACGCTGTAACTACAACTGATCCTAGTGACGTTGTTCTTGCAGCTACCTGCTTTGCCACATCATTAATATTTAGATCTGTAAATGGTGTTGTACCATCTAGAACATTATTAAGTGCTCCTTGTGCTGTTGCTTCTGCTGCAGTCTGTGCTGCTGATGCGGAACCTGCTGCATCGTAGTTAACGGCAAGGCCGTCAGCGTAGTTCTGTGCTGCAGTCTGTGCTGCTGATGCAGAACCTGCTGCATCGTAGTTAATGGCAAGGCCATCAGCGTAGTCTTCTGCTGCTTCTTGGGCTGATGCTGCTGCACCATACATATCGTATGCTGCTGCAGTTGCTGCAAGAGCTGCGGTGTTGAAGTCTGAAATATCTGCTGAATCAAGACCAACAACAGAAATTGTATCTGCTGTAATGTCAATGTTTGATCCTGCAGTTAATGTATTTTGCTTTCCTGCTGCAACATTTTCAAGATCAGCAATAATGTCTGGATTATTTTCAAGTGCTGTTGCCAACTCTTGAATTGTATCTAGAACTGCTGGTGCTGAGCCAACAAGGTTGGCTATTGCATCATCTGCATGCTGCTCTGCTGCTGCCTGAGCAAGACCAATTTCTGTGCTTGTCTTGTATGCTGACCAAACTTCTGTTGAGAGGCTTGAAGCATCATTGATTTTGTCATCTGCATAGTCCTTAGCATTCTGCTCTGCAGTTGCTGCCGCACCTGCTGCATCGTAATTAACTGCAAGACCATCTGCGTACTGCTGTGCTGCAGTCTGTGCTGCTGATGCAGAACCTGCTGCATCGTAGTTAATGGCAAGGCCAGAAGCATAAGACTGTGCATCTGAAAGTGCCTGATTAGCTTTATTTGTTGCGTCTGTTGCAGCTGCGCTTTGAGCTGCTGATGCTGATCCATATGAGTCAAATGTATTGGCATTAACTGTTAAGTTTCCGCTGCCATCTACATTAAATACGTTAGTGTCAACAGATTTTACAAGAGTTGCTCCACCAACGAGGTTGAGAATATAATTATCTCCACCTGTTTCTGTAAGTATATTTTGGCCACCGATTGTACCTGTTGCACCTTCGACAATGAGACCAGATTTAATTCTAAAGTTTTTTACTACTGTTGCCATATTTATGACTCCTCTTGTTGCTTTTTTTTATTACGCCTTGATAGCTGTTCTATAGTATCTTACGCCTATTGAACCAGAAACAGGGGTGACTCTTAGATTAATTATACCTGAATTTTCTTCAAAGGTATAAGAAAAGAATGATGTATCTGTGTTTGAAACAATGTTTGTTTCAGAAACCATAAGATCTGTTCCATCTTGCACAACAGCAATATCTGATGTGTAGACGTTTGAATCTTTTGTTACTTGAATCTTGTAGAACACAGACTTCCAAGTATTTTTTGCAAACGAATCTATGTTAGTAGGATTTTCAATTCCATATACTGACAGATCATTGTTGCCATCGAGACCTAAAAGCTCTGTGATTGTATCGGAAGTATTGGAGACTGATGAGAGGGCTGCTTCTACAGCAGCAACCTTATAGTCTAATGAATTAGGATCTGTGGATCCATCAATTCCAATTTTAGTTTGTATTGCTTCTATTGCATCGTTTGTATTTGAGTGTAATGCTGCGTGACCAGATAAAGAATCTGTGCCAGCTGGATTGCTCAAATTGTCTAATGCCTCTGGGTAATCTGTTGCCATTATGCCTCCAGGCGGTGTTGCTTATTTAACTAATTATATCTTATATTTTATTATCAATAACAGATTTAATCCAAAAGTAAGTTCTTTCTATGCCATCACTAAGTGTAGCTTTTGGCGACCAGCCAATCTTTTGATTGACTAAATCGTTATTAGAGTTTCTTCCAATAACGCCAGTAGGACCACTTATTCTATTGATAGAAAAAACTTTCTTTTCAATACTACCTATTATAGCAATAAAATCATTAATCGAAACCATTTCTGTAGAACCTATGTTAAATGGGCCAGATTCATTTGAGTTCATTAAAGCAATAGTTCCATCTATGCAATCGTCTATGTATAGAAATGATCTTGTTTGTTCTCCTGATCCCCAAATATCAATAGATCCATTAGACATGATAATCTTTCTACATAGGGCTGCTGGTGATTTCTCTTTCCCGCCATCCCAAGTAGACATTGGCCCATAAACATTATGATACCTTGCAATCTTAACATCAATACCGTAGTTCTTTTTTGCAGACAAGTACATTCTTTCGCTAAATATCTTTTCCCATCCATATTCACTATCTGGGTTTGCTGGGTAAGCATCAGACTCTAATAGCCCTGGGTTATTGGAATTCATTTGTTTTTCTTCTGGGTAGACGCATGCGCTACTACTATAGAAAACTTTTGGCTTTAATGAATTTGATATCAGGTGGCGGAGTAGATTAATATTGATTGATGCAGATCCACTCATTATATTAAAATCATTATCTCCAGTAAATATATATCCTGCTCCTCCCATATCTGCGGCAAATTGGTAGATCTCGTCTATTGAATTATCTATAAATAAAAAGGACTCAGCATGAGATAGATCAAGTATATTAAATTCATCTGCTGCTGTCTTATCAAATTCTGGGTACTTTAAATCAGCACCTATAACATAATGGCCATAAGACTTAAGTCTTTTAACCATATGGCTTCCAATAAATCCGCCTGCTCCTAATACAACTATCTTACTCATTTATAACAATCTCTCTTATTCCGCTGTCTGAAAAATGTACTCCTGGCTCATAGAACCAGTGTGGATGATTTCCTTCAACAAAATCTACATTTATTTCTTCAAATACTCCGTCTTTACCGTATATCTTACTTTCATTTATTACTGGGCTATACACTTTAGCTGTTGGAGAAAGAAAGCTTGCCCACCAACTGAAACTGCTGTTAGCTCTAAATATTGTTCTTGCAAAGTACATTTTTAAGAAGTCGTCTAGCCAATCAAATATTACTTCAGATGAGTATTGGCTTCCATTTGGATACGACCATCCCAATAGATCTGTATCTTTTCTATCTTTGTGCCATTTTTTAGTATAATCATCAGATATAAACTCAATATTGTTTTTATCAAAACCAAATTTATCAAATGCAGAGTAATAAGAATTTAAAGATATAGTAGAGTACCACTGTATATATCTTTTGTTAAATTCAGGATCTGAAACATCATCTCTTCTTAGATGAGCTACATCGTATGTATCTGCTATACTCTGCCAATACTTATAAGACTTTGACTCCTTGACTTCATCTGAAAATTCAAATAGCCAAAGTATATCTGATTTACTCATTGGGCTAAATATCTCTTCGTTATAAAAGCATCCTGAGCAGAAAGCCTTTGGGTACCCGTCATAGGCATATGGATCTTTAGCATTTGGAACTATCTGAGATATATTATTGTATCTTTGTGATAACACATCAATAGATGGATCAAGGTCTCCCCTATAAGTTCTATTAATTAATATATCATTTAAAATATTTTCATCTAATATAGAGTAAGGTTTATTTTTAAAAAGTCTTGAGCCTTCCCACTCGGAAGGAAGTATCATCTGCACATTATTTATTTTAGAATATTGATATGCATATAGATACTGGTACATTCTATTACCAAATCTTCCGCTCCAGCAGGATGGCAATATAAAAGACATTTTAAGCTACAGGAATCTTATTCTTATATTCTGTATCTTCCCAGAACAAAGAAATTGTATATCTGATTCCAGACTCTACTTTCTTTACACCATGTAAGTTATTTTCATCTCCCTTAAAACATATAAGTGTGCCAATCTCTGGCTTTATGTAAAAGTTATGTTCTGGAAAATACAGCTCTCCGCCCTCATAATCTTCATTTAGATAAATCAAAGAAGAGTAATGTTTAGTTTGAAACATCTCTCCAAATGTATCTAAAAACTCTTTTGGTATATTATTCTTTCTAAGTCTTTCATAGTCATGGCCTGGCTCTTCGGCATAAAAATAATCTAAATGAGGAGTCTGCTCTCTTCCTGGTCTCCAGCGATTAATTAAATACTGTTCTGGTTTTAATGTTGCAACTCCAAATCTTGATCTTATCTGTGACTCAATTTTTGCAGCAAGGTCTGCATAATATGCGGAGCTAAGGCCATATCTTTCAGCAAAACCAGAATGTGTTATATTTATACACATTCCATCCCATTGAGAAACTGAGTACTTTAAATTTTCTGCAACTTCTTCTGGCTTTGGGTAGTTTACATTATAGTCTAGTGCCCATAGCTCTTCCGAAAGATCTTTAACTTTTAAGATGTCGTCACATTGTTCTTTTGTTAAAAAGTTTTTTACAATTCTTATATTAGGATATTCAATATCAATGATTTCCATAATTACCACTTTCCAATAGGACATGTTGCCATTTTCATGCCTGTTTTAATTTTCATAATACAACCACACTGTTTGCATTGTGTTGTTAGTACCAAAAACTCTGGACATTTCTTACAAATATCATATCTTGAATTTCTAGCCTCATCATCTAACCATTCAGTGTCTGGGTCAAGTATTTGCCAAGGCTTTACTGCATTTGGGTCTGATAGGTTATCTTTTATTGTTTTCCATCTTGAAGTCATTATTATTCTTTCTTGAAGGATTGTCCGTCCCACATCCAGCCATCGGCTTGGGCTGGCAGGTCAGGGATGTCTATAGACAACTCTGTAAAATTAACAATTGTTGGATTGCTAGATAAGGCTGATCTCATTATCTCTGTGCTTGAGTTTCCTTCTGGTATATTAAACCAACCAGCATATTCTCCATCAACTAAAACTAAGAAAACTTCTCCACCTAAATCAATTTTTCTAGACATAATCTATCTCCTATTCAATCTAAACTGCAGGAGGATGGAATTCATTACCATCCCACGTCCAGCCTTTATTTATTTCAGAGTCTACTGGTATTTCAATAAACTTTGGATTATTAAGCAAGGCATTTATATGTCCTTGAAATTTGTTTACATTTGGCATAGTAATATCTGCAACAATATCTTCACCTACAACTAAAATAAATTTTCTTATTGTCATTAATATTACCCCTGTGCCATTTCAGGAGAATGTTCTACACCATCTATATATTTCCATCCAGCAACTGATTGTGAGTAAGGATTAACCTCAAAAGATTGTGGATTAGAAAGAAGACCAGAAATAGTGACTTGTTCTGTAGTATCGTTTGAATTAAAAAGCATTACTTCAACAACAACGTTGTTGCTGTCTATTAATGCAATTTTTCTAACTGACATTTATTTCTCCTTATTATTAATCTTTAGTATAGCATATTTTATAAAAAATATAAATACTAATTATTTATTAACATGCACGACATACGCCATTTAGATAGTAGCAACATGCTTTTCCTGGATCGTTTCCGCAAGAAGCATTGCTACAGTCAACTGCTGCTGGTGGAGTTGCCACAGGTGGAGTTGCCACAGGTGGAGTTGCCACGGGTGGAGTTGCCACAGGTGGAGTTGCCACAGGTGGAGTTGCCACAGGTGGAGTTGCCACAGGTGGAGTTGCTGGTGGGGTGGCACATGCTGGTGGCCTTGAAGGTGTTCCAGGATAAGTTACTGTTGAGCAAACAGTATTGTAATCACCGCAAGCCATTCCAGTCTGATCGCTTGATGCTGTATATTGTTCTACTGGAAGTCCAGTGCTATAGTACTTAGTAGTGCAATACCAAGTTGTTGAAGCGGGTGGGGTTGCAGGTGGTGTCGACGCAGCCTGTGTAGTAATTGATGCAGATGCCTCTCCAAGAGTTGCATTTGTTGAGCTTTTAGCTCTTACTGTAAATGTATAATTTGTACTAGATGAAAGTCCGCTAACTGTTGCACTCGTTGACCCAGTTGTTGATGTTGTGCTTCCAGCAGAATATTCATACCATGCAGTAAATGCTGGTGCATTTGCCCATGAAGCTGTTACGCTGTCTGATGTTGAAGATGTTGAAGTAATTCCAAATGTGGCTGCTGGCGGTGTTGAAGGTGGTGTCGACGCAGGTGGTGTCGACGCAGGTGGTGTCGACGCAGGTGGGGTTGACGCAGGTGGGGTTGAAGGTGGTGTAGATACTGGTGGTGTGCCTGTAGTAGGACATGTTGGATAGCTATATGGCGAGCATGATGTGCTATAACCTGTTCCTGATCCAGAAGTATTAGTTGCAGATGTTGAATATCCGCAAGTTGTTTGTCCTTGAACAGCTGTAGTACAATAGTAAAGTATGCTAGCCGTTATTGTTGAAGATTCAACTGTAGAGGAGCTTCCTGCCTCATTAGATGCTATTGCAAATGCTTTAAATACATTTTTAGGGCTAATGTTATCTGACTCTGTTACTGTATAACTACACTCATTAGAATTAATTGAAAAAGCTACAATAGTGTCATTTGCTGTAGGTACATTTGGAGTATAAGCTGTAGTTATAATTACGCTGTATGATGTTGGATCATTATTCCAACCAGTTGTTGTAGCTATAATTTCTGTTCCGACTCTTCCACTTCCTGAAAGAACAACTGATCCTCCTGATGGAACGGTAGCTGGTGGGGTTTGCAAAATATAATTTGAAGAGAGCACTGTGGTTGAAGCACCATCATTACTTGCAGTTACCGCACATGATATATTTGTATTATCATATACAGATGTAGAGGCATAGGATGTGCCAGTTGCTCCAGATATATCAGATCCATTTGATTTCCACTGGTATGAATATGTTGTTGGATGACCATGAGTATTCCATTCTCCATTAGAAACAGAGTAGTTTCGTGCAGATCCTGAATTTATAGTTGGAGGAACCATATTAGTTGGAGCCTCCATTGGTGTAGTTGTAAATGTAACAGTATTAGTTTGAAGAGTTACTGGAGAGGTATATCTATCACCAGTTCCAGTAACCTTAACAAACCATGGACCAGAAGTTGTTCCTGGTGTATAGTTTGGAATTACTGCGGATGTCTCAGTCGTTCCATTATAAGTAGCGCCAAGACCCTCTAATTCTGCATGATAAATTTCCCATGATGTTTGAACCATATTTTGATTTGTCCAAACAATGGTACCTTCATACTGACCAGTTGCTGAGGCTGTGGCAGATGTAGATGGCTTATACGGCTTAAGATCTAATATGGATGCGTTCTTTCCCATTCCACTTAAATATTGAACTACTGGTGTTATGGGATTATTTTTATTTGTTCCCGCCAAGTATATCCCTAGTGTTCCATCTGCTGTTCCAAGATCAATATCTATTGTTTGTGTGTCAGCTTCTGTAGCATCTATATATTCAGAATGGTTAGGTACATTTGGTCCTTGATACTGTAAATAGAATGAGTCTGCGCCAATTGGCTTGCTCCATATTAATCTAACTATGTCATTTGAAACTGCATAGGCAAGAAAATCAGACATTTTTTGTGGAGAAAATATATTAGGACTTTCAACATCTTTAGTTCCATTTCCATAAGAATTTGTTGCTGTGACTGTGCATTTTATATAGTAACCAACAAAATCTTTAGTTAATAATAAACTTTGTTCTGTGCCAACCTCTTGCCATGATAAAGTTGATGATGACCAAGGAGCTTTATACCACTTATAAGTATAAGATGTAGGATTATTTGTCCAAGTTCCATTTGAAACAGTAACTGTCTGTCCAACTCCGTTATACGCATATTCATCAGAATAAGATAAGGATGGAGTCACAGTATTTTCTGGAACCATACTTTGTACTGGTTGCCATTGAGATCCGTCATAAATAAATATGTACTGGGCTTCTTTCCAGGAGGTGCCGTCAAAGACCGAAGCCTTCTTTAGAGGGTTCCAGGAAGATCCATCATAAATATTTAATGGCATTATCTCTCCTTACTACTGGTACTGTATGTAAACGTCGCCAGGATTTGGTGAAGCTATTGTTGGTGTTGCGCTAGTTCCATATGCAATTTTGTTTTGATATGTTGCTGCCGCATCAGTTTTTGTCAAATATATTGTAGATGCATTTGATTGATTTAAATAGGTGGCATCTGCATACGATTGTGTTGTATATGTAGTTGATGCATCAATCTGTGAAAGATATGTTGATGCTGCATCCTCTTTATTTAAATAATTAGTGGCAGCCGCAGATATGGAAAGATAATCTGACAAATTAATAGGCTGCCATGTTGCAGTATTACCATCAGTAACAAGATAGTTACCAGCATTTCCAATTTGTGTAGGCAGATTGCTATCTGATGACAAGCCAGATACTGTGACCCCAGTAAAATCAATTGCTCCAGTAAATTGTGGAGAGTTTAGGCTAGCTTTAAGGGATAGGTCAGACGATAGAGAATCTATCTGAGATTGAATTCCGCTTGTTACTCCAGACAGATACTGAATTTCTGCATTAGAAACACCTCCAATTGTTGCTGAGTTAGCTTCAATTAATCCAAGCTTTAATGTGTCATAAGAAATTGAATCAAAGTCTACGTGATTATCTGTTGGTTCTGATCCATTTGAAAAAAGCTTCCACTTCTTATCTGAGTGGTCTCTGACTAAGCCTGTGTGGTAATGTCCAGCTGTTGCATCTCCGTAAGCTCCATATATACCTATATCAAGAAGGTCTGAGTTAAACTGTGAGTCCGCTAAATAAATAATTGAATCTGATACAGTTAAATTTTCTGAATTTACAGTTGTTGCAACTCCAGTAAATGTAAGGTTTCCAGAAACTTCTAGGTTTTCTACAGATGCATTGCCAGTAAATTGTGGTGCATCAATTCTTGCTATTGAATCTGGAACTACTGACTCTAATATTTTTGTATTTGAATCTAATCCAGCAAAACCAGATTGTTGGTTTCTATCAGATTCTTCTATGTATCCGCCAAGCCTGTTATCAAGGCTAGTATTAGCAACGTAATTAGCTGCAATTCTTGCCTCTAGCTCTTCATCTGCTGTTGCAAAAGCAATTAAAGCCTCTGTGTGTCTATTTGCTGTTGCTTGCAAAGCTCTGAGCGGTGTGAAGTAGAGATTTGTACTTCCTTCAGCTAAATTATTTGTAGTTTTGCCAGAAAGAGTAACTCCTGCAATTGCAGTAGCTATATCAGATGCAACTGCTGTCTTTGCACGAGCATCTGTAAAATATTTATTAGACCCTTCTGGTATATCTGAAGTAGTAAGTTCATCTATTGAAGTATTTATAATACCTGTAATAGTTGTAATTGCTTCTTGAACTTTAAATGTTGCATCTTCTGCAGCTGCGCTGATTGCGGCAGCTTCTGCTGACCCAGCTTTATTTGTAGCATCTTCCGATGCATTAAAAGCCACTTCAGCAAGAGCATCGGCATTTGCTGCTACCGCTCTTTCATTTGTAAAGTATCTATTTGAACCTTCTTCTATATCAGATGTAGACAATGCATTAATTGCATCTGTTACCTGCTGTGTTAGTTCTGAAGCAACAACAACGTCTCCTGGAAGAACGCTTAAATCGATCTTTCCAATGCTATTTAAAGAAGCTACACCATTTGCTTGTCCATAGTTAAATGCATAGGAATTAATGTCATTCCATCTAGAGCCGTTACCTATTTTAAATTTGAGTGTATCAATTTCAATACCTATTTCACCTGAAAGTAAAAGTGGGTTATTTGATATCCAGTTACCTGCTGTATCTCTTCTTAAAAGAATTCTAGTTGCCATTGTTATGCTCCTTCTCCATCTAAAATACCACCAGCAAAATCTTGAGAATCTCCACCGTCTGTTATTATGTCTCCTGGATCTCCAAGAGGAGGGCCTACTGGACCTCCATCAAATAATGTTAAGTTCTCCCAAGTTGGGTTAAGATTAACAATAGAAGGCGTTCCTCCATCCATGCCAATAACCTGTGGAAGTATTACAGATGGTGTAGCTATCTCATTATACTCCAAAAATGTTATTGGGTTTTGCATATCCACTGTGTGGACGTCTCCATCAAATGCATGTGTATGTCTATAAAACGGTGCTGGATCTGTGCTAGGTGGTGTAAGCTCAATCCACTCATCGCCATTAAATATTCTTAAATTTTTTGTAGAATAGTTAAAATAGACGTCTCCTTCTTTTCCAATCATTGGATCTGTAGCCATGACTAGTAAATTTAAAGGGACTTTCATTTGACGTGACATGATTATCCTATTACAACTACCTTATATTCGCCAGCTGTTGGAGCTATAGCAAAATCAACCTTAACATTATTTGCATCATATAGTCTTATGTCTGCTTCTACTAGCGCTCCAGTAGAAACATCAAAAACTTGAACTGTTGTTTCTAAAGTTCCAAGCTTGTGGTTGACTGTATAAGAAGTTGAAGATGTAGCTAAAGTTGTTACAAATTTTCTAGTTATTGAGTGGTAATCTGTACCATTATTTGTAAGTGTCCATTCATTTGAAGACTCGTTCCAAAGAATTTCAACATCTGCTTCGTCTCCACGCTCTACAAGAATTCCAGCATTTGTTGTTGGTGTTCCTGTAAAATTGCTATTTAGCTTTACCTTATTATCTTCAATGTTAATCTGTGTTGTATTTACAGAGTTAACAGTTCCAACAACATTTAAGTTTCCGCCAACCTGCAAATTGCCAACAATTTCAACATCGTCTGGTAAGCCGATAGTTACTGCAGCATTTGAACCAGAATTAGGAGATACATCAATCTGTCCTTCTGTTCCATTAATTGTTGCTACATAATCTCCAGTTGTCTGGGTGGCAAGGTCGATACTAATATCTGCATCACTTGCGCTTGTAAGTCTACCTTGAGCATCTACTGTAAATGTTACAGTTTTAGATGTTGATCCGTATGTACCAGCAGATACTGCTGTGTCCATCAAATCAATTACTGTGGTTCCATCAGCATCAATATAGGTTGCATCAAGTCCTGTTCCACCAAGAACATACTGACCGATTGCATCTTGAATTACTTCAAGAGAACCAGATGTAGAAATCCACTCTGATCCATTCCAGAAGTACATAACATTATCTTGTGAGTTATAGTAAATCTGACCAGATACTGGGTTTGAAGGGGCTGCCCCTAAGTTTTGAATTCTAGCATTGAGTAACTCATTCTTGTTAAGATCAATACTAACTAAATATTTTTTTGCCATTTGCTATCTCCTTTTTAGGACAGGTGCGCTGTCCCTGAAAATGGCTGAGCCATTGTCAATGTTATTTTATTTAAGCTGTTGTAATCTATTCCTGTTTCGAGTATGTCTCCAGCGCTAGACTTTACAGTAACATTTGGATTGTA
>JACCDX010556916.1_pt1 | contig 29548 bp, 14 predicted proteins | sample 7449681 | NCBI WGS metagenome assembly JACCDX01 (sample SAMN15323450, study PRJNA562643) | freshwater metagenome | isolation source: river surface water | place: USA:Blue River Watershed | collected 2017-08-18
AAGAACGTGAAGTTCGCATGATTAAAGAGTCTAACCTTCGTGAGAAGACTATGGCTGATTTGCTAAGTACTCTAAATGAGGAAAAAGCAGGTACAATGCGTAACTTACTAGAAAGCGTACAGACACCTCGTCTACAAGCCGCTTTCGATAAGTATCTACCAGCAGTTCTTAATACTGGTGCTGAGAAGAAGCCTGCAAAGGCTGTAATCAGCGAAAGTAAAGAAGTTACTGGAGATAAACAAGCTGCCAAACAAGAAGTTGAGTCGGATGATAACAGCAATGTTATTGCACTCAAGCGTTTAGCAGGGCTATAAAATTAAAGACATATATTAGGAGAAAATACAAATGTCAAAAGTTCTATTAGAAAGCCGTTGGGACGAGACCAAAGAAGCCCTACTAGAAGGCTTAAAGGGCACTCGCCGCTCAACAATGGGTGTTATTTTAGAAAACACCAAAAAACAACTACTTGCTGAATCTACTGCAGGTACAACTACTGCTGGTAACATCGCAACTCTAAACCGCGTTATTCTACCAGTTATCCGTCGTGTTATGCCAACAGTTATCGCTAACGAGTTGGTAGGCGTTCAGCCAATGACAGGACCAGTTGGTCAGATCCACACACTACGTGTACGTTATGCTCAGTCTTTAACTGACAACAGCGCAGCCGCAACTTCTGTTAACGCTGGTGAAGAAGCTTTAAGCCCATTCAAGATCGCTCAAGCATATTCACGCACACCTTATGCTGATGGTTCTACAAACTATTATACTGCTAACGATACTGCTGCCCTAGAAGGCAACGGTGGTAAGCAAATCAGTGTACAGATTCTACGTCAAGCTGTTGAAGCTAAGTCACGTAAATTACAAGCACGTTGGACATTCGAAGCTGCCCAAGACGCACAAAGCCAGCATGGTATTGACGTTGAAGCAGAAATCATGGCCGCTCTAGCACAAGAAATTACTGCTGAAATCGACCAAGAAATTCTATTGTCTCTACGTACATTGGCTACAACTGAGTACACATACAACCAAGCTACTGTATCTGGTACAGCTACTTACGTTGGTGACGAACACGCTGCCCTAGCTGTTCTAATCAACCGTGTTGCTAACTTGATCGCTCAACGCACTCGTCGTGGTGCTGGTAACTGGGCAGTTGTATCTAGCGCGGCATTGACAGTATTGCAATCTGCAACTACTTCTGCTTTCGCACGTACAACAGAAGGTACATTCGAAGCTCCTACAAACACTAAGTTTGTTGGTACATTGAACGGTGCTATGAGAGTTTTCGTTGACTCTTATGCTCCTGACACAACTCCTGTTCTAGTTGGATACAAGGGTTCATCTGAGACTGATGCGGCAGCGTTCTATTGCCCATACATCCCATTGATGAGTTCTGGTGTTGTTCTAGATCCGTCAACATTCGAACCAGTCGTATCATTCATGACACGTTATGGTTATATCGAATTGACTAACACAGCGTCCAGCTTCGGTAACGCGGCTGACTACGTTGGTGAAATCGCGGTTCAGAACCTAACATTCCAATAATCAAGGAATCTTCTTGTTCGGGAGTACAGACTACGGTCTGTATTACGGGAAGGAACTAAAGAGCACTTCGGTGCTCTTTTTTATTGGGTTAAATAAGTTATGTTAACAATTCTATACACCTTAATCGCTACTCATATTACTATTGTTTGTGTAACTCTGTTCTTACATCGTGGACAAGCACACAAAGGTATTGATTTTCATCCGATACTATCGCACTTTATGCGTTTCTGGTTGTGGCTTACAACCGGTATGATTACTAAACAATGGGTTGCAATACATCGCAAACATCACAGTATTACTGACAAAGAAGGTGATCCGCATAGTCCCGTTGTATATGGTATATGGAACATATTATTACGAGGTGTCTATTACTATTATATTGCAGGCAAGGATGCTAAGATGGTTATCAACTTTGGCAAGGGCACTCCTGATGATTGGATAGAAAGAAAATTATATACTCCGTATCATTCATATGGCGTTTTTCTCTTACTGTTAATAGACATATTGTTGTTCGGTGCTATTGGTATATTAGTCTGGTTAGTTCAAATCATATGGATACCGTTCTGGGCAGCAGGAGTCATCAATGGTGTAGGTCATTGGTGGGGTTATAAAAACGGAAAGACGAAAGACAACAGTACTAATATCTTTCCGATTGGTATATTGATCGGCGGTGAAGAACTACATAACAATCATCACTTAGAACCAGCTAACGTTAAGCTAAGTCGCAAATGGTTTGAGTTTGACATTGGTTATATGTGGCTAAGAATATTCAATGCTATTGGCTTGTTAGATTACAAACGATAATCTGTATCTACTGTAATCTCTAATAATTTCTTTTTATTCTCTTTTAGTTTCTTCTGGTGCAATCTATTGCAGTTTGCACACAGAGTACGCATGTTTGATTTCTCTTTGTTCTTTTTGTCACCGTCTTTGTACACAATATCAAGCTGACATTTATCTTCTGGCACAAAACCACACTTTTCACATTTGTTTTTCTTGTTTAGTAAGTAACCAAACTTGCTATTGTATGCTGCCTTAGCGCAACTAGCACAGTACTTGTGCCATTTTTGAAATCCATGTTTACTTTTACCGTTAGGTTTGGCTAATGATACGTTGCATTGTTCACACATTGGTCTTGATGGTTGTCTAGTAAGCATATTGTATTTAGAAAAAAGATACTTTGGGTACTTTTTTCTCAGGTATTAATTTGGGTTTAAAGATAAATATATAATAAGAATTTTTTAGGATTAAAAATGTTTGAACCGTTTGGTTTGGTAGGTGGTTTAAGCGTCGGAATACCTGCTGTACAAGTTATCGATGAATACGGTAACTTTATAAGCAATGTCGCTACTGCTGGTAATGTATCTGCTAATATAGTAACCGCCAATGCGTTTAAGTTTGCCAACGGTGCTAACTTTACCACGCAAGCTGCCGGCTCCAACACACAAGTTCAGTACAACAATAACAATAATTTTGCAGGTGATGCAAATTTTACGTTCGATAGTACACAAGCATTATTAACAATCAGCAACATTAGTGTCACTGGATTTACTACTCTAGGTGATATAAGTACAGTCTCTATTCTAGGTGGTAACAACGGTTATTTCCTACAAACTGACGGTGCCGGAGCACTAACATGGGCGCCCGCCGGTAATGGTAGTGGTGGAAATGGTACACCCGGTGGTGCTAACACACAAGTTCAGTATAATAAAGAAGGTGATTTTGGTGGCGATGCGTCATTTACATATAATGACACTACTAATACGCTAAGTGCTCAGAACATTAATGCTACTACATTTACAGGAAACTTAGTAGGAAACGCAACTAGAGCAGGAACAGTAACATCACCAGCTCAACCAAATATTACCAGTGTCGGTACTCTTGCAAATCTATCAGTTGCGGGGAATATTAGAGGTGCTAACGCTAATTTAGGCAACACTGTTGTTGCTAACTATTTTGTAGGTAACTTTTATGGTTCAGCAAATACTGCAAACACCGTAACTGACAATGCACAACCTAACATCACTAGTGTTGGTACTCTAGTTGATTTAACTGTATCTGGTAATACTGATTTAAATATATTATCTGTAGGACAAATTACTACTGATTTGATTCCGTATGATAATATTTCGTATGACATTGGTAATCTAACTAACAGATGGAAAGATTTATATCTATCAGGTAATACGATATACTTGGGCGATAGTACTATTACATCTACTGCAAATGGTATATCTATCAATGGTGGTAACGGATACGTAGTTGCTAAGAATTTGAGTGAGATTCCGGCAGCAAACATAGTAGGTCAAGTTGCAAACGCATTAGTAGCCGGAACAGTATATGTCAACGCCCAACCAAATATAACAAGTGTTGGCACATTAACTGAGTTAGCAGTCAGCGGAAACATAACTGCAGGCAATTCAGTTAGTGCAAATTACTTTATAGGTAGATTATACGGAGCCGCCAATACTGCTATAACAGTTACTGGAAATGCACAACCCAACATAACTAGTGTAGGTCCATTGTCTACGTTAGGTGTTGTCGGTAACATCACTGGTGGGAATGCTAATTTAGGTAACTTAGTAGTTGCTAATTATTTCTCTGGTGATGGTGGGTATTTAAGTAATCTACAAGTATCAACTGCTAACGTAGGTAACGCTAACTATGCGGCATATGCTGGTAACGTTACTATATCCGGACAATCAAACATTACAACAGTTGGTAACCTTACTAACTTAACAGTTGTTGGAAATAGTAATTTAGGTAACGTTGCTACTGCCAATCTATTTGTAGGCAATGTTCAAGGTTATGCTACTACAGTTACTGGTAATGCACAACCTAATATTAACAGTGTTGGCACACTAACAGCCTTAGCAGTCACAGGTAACATCACTGGTGGGAATGCTAATTTAGGTAATGCAGTTTCTGCAAACTTCTTTATTGGTGACGGTGGACATTTAAGTAACTTGCAAATATCTAATGCAAGTGTAAGCAATGCTAATTATGCCGCATATGCAGGTAATGTAACGATTGCAGGACAATCAAATATAACAACAGTTGGTAATCTTACTAACTTGACAGTAGTAGGCAACAGTAATTTAGGTAATGTTGCTACTGCTAATCTATTTGTAGGTAATTTAACTGGCTATGCAAATGCAGTAACCGATAATGCACAACCAAACATTACTAGTGTTGGCACATTGATAACATTAGGTGTTACTGGTAATATAACAGCAGGTAACGTAGCGGGCGGCAATTTAGTCTCTGCAAATTATCTATCAGGTACACTAACTACTGCGGCGCAAGCAAACATTACTACTGTTGGTACATTAAACGGTTTATCCGTAAACGGCAACTTAGTAGCTTCAAACATAACAGCAAACACCGGAGTTATTTCTGGTAATGGTTCTGGTCTTACTAATTTAAACGGCGCAAACGTAACAGGTGTTGTAGCTAATGCTAACTATGCAGTATGGTCTAATTATTCAGCGTTTGCGGGGTTCGTAACAACAAACGCACAACCAAACATCTCTAGTGTTGGTAAGCTAGTCACATTGGAAGTTACTGGTAATATTTACGTAGACACAAATTCATTCTTAGGTAATTTAGCGTATGCAAATTACTTCATTGGTGACGGTAGTCGTTTGTCTAATCTTAACGGTGGCAATATCGGGAATGTAGCTAATGCTAATTATTCTATATTCTCTGGACACGCAAACACTGCAAATACAGTCACTGATAATGCACAACCTAACATAACTAGCACTGGTACATTGATATCATTGAATGTATCCGGTAACGCTAACTTTACAGGAAATCTAAGAAGTTCTGGTAATTTAAGAGCATACGGTAATATTAACTTCGGTGGTAGTCCAAACATCTATATCGGTGATGTGTCAAACTTACACATAGCCGGAGGATTTGCAAACTACGTACTAACTACAAACGGTTCTGGTAATCTGTCTTGGACTTCTAGCGGTGCACTAGGATTATCACCCGGTGGACCAAACACTGCCCTACAATATAATGCTAATGGTATATTTGGTGGGTCAGCCGCATTAGAATTTGATGAGACTAGTAACACCTTAACATTAGCTGGTAATTTCGTATCTGACGCACTGCAAATGGGCGTAGGACCGAATGCGTTCTTTACATCTAGTGTATTCTCGGCTACTACCATGAGTATGGTACCAAATCAAGTGTTGTGGTCTGTTCCTGTGACTGATATTTCTGGTGTTGAATTTGTGATTATTGCAACTGATGCAGATAATAGTGCTAGACAAACGTGTAAGATTTTTGCTTCCTGCTATGGAAGCACAGTAGTGTATAACGAGTATGCAGGATTGAGTATTAACAATGGTGTAGGTTCGTTTGAAGTAGATTATGATTCGGGTACAGACAGTCTAAGACTGATGGTTACCCCTGATAATATTAACCTTGCGGTGTATAAGATATTAATAACGCAGTACGCACCATAAGAAAGAAAGATAAATACAGTATAGGAAAAGAAGATGGCAATTAAACCCTTAAACTCAGTCGGTGGCTTCTCAGTTGGTGAAGTACCGGCAAACGTCATATTAGCTAACGGTGATATAACCACCGGGAACGCTAATTTTACGGGTAACGTAAGCGCAACTTATTATTTTGGTAACGGTGCATATTTGACAGGCATCGATGCTACTAGCATTCAGAACGGCAACAGTAATGTAAAAGTTTACGCTAATGCTAACGTTGAAATATCAGCATATGGTAATGCAAACATTGTGTCTATTACAGGCACAGGTGCTAATATTTCCGGAACGTTAAACGTAACAGGTAATGCAACTCTACCTGACATTATTGCTTCTAACTTAACATCTTCTACTAATTCTAATATTAATATTGAACCAAATGGCACCGGCCTTGTTGTTATTGCTAATACTGCAGGCGGCGCAACTGCGGTAGCGTTGGGCGATCCTACTCTAGGCAATTTAGTTAGTAATGCAGTAACATTGTCAAATTCTTCTTCTGTTTCTAACGCAATAGCTCAATTGAATGTTGTGCTAGGAAAATTAGTTCCACCTTCTCCGCCAAACTTCCCAGACAGTCAAACAATTTCTGTACAGAGTGTTTCTTCATACAGAATGACAGACTTTACTCAAACAGATAACACACCTGGTGGTAACAAAAACGTTGCCCCGGGCACAACAGTTACTACAGTCCGTAGAAGTTCTTCATATACAACAGGCAACGTTACAACAACAGGTCCTGGTGACAGTGGATTTATCGCAGTAAGATTGAATGGTGTAGATGCAGGTAATACAACATTAACATCATCATTAATTGGTAATGGTACATATGATGATTTGGTCATCTATAATAACTACGACTATCACGACGCCAACGTTAGTATAACTCCTGGGTTCTGGTCAGTGTTTTCCGCACGTGCCGCTGGTACCGTAACTCAAGGATGGAATGAAGTTTACATTTCTGATTCTGCAGCCGGAAATACAAATACAACAGTTTGGTATTATGATGCTAGCGCACCAGGTACACCTCAGTTCTCATCAGTTGCTATAACTCCACCTAGTTCACCGACATACGAATATTCAAGTACAGTACCACACTATACTAGTTCTAATGCATTTGATATTACATTTAGTGTAAACCGTTTAAGCGGTGATATGTATCCAACAGTTGATACATTTATTACAGGTACTGCTGGTGGCGCATTAGGTGCACCTGCAAGCGTAACATATGCACAGGCAGGTGTTACAACACCGTTGGCACACAATCTATACGTTGCCAGTGGCACACAACCAGTGGCAACGACAGCAACAGTTATATCTGGATTTGGATCAAGCTCTGGTGCACCTAGTGTTAGCGCATTAAACAGTTATGCAACTGGTACACAATCATTGCCACCTAGCGGTACGGTCTTGTACAAAACAGGTACAGCAAGTTCTACTACACGAATCGAAGAAGCAAACGTTTACATAGGTAGTACGATTGGTTCTGGTTCAGGTTTAGCATACAGAATTGTAAATCCAGGATCAGGAAATACACCGGTATATACCGGAACAGAAACAGCATTCAATAGTCAATCGTCTACTTTACAGTCATATGATGCAACTATAGTTGGTAACGTATTAAAGCATGACCAAACAGATTATTCAACTGGTTATTTACCCGCTGGACCCAATTTAAGTACAGGTAGAAGTGGAACACAATACTTTACATTTAAATTTATCAGAACATCGGTATCTAAATTTGATGTTAAATGGTCTGGTAATATTGCTGGTATGTGGGTTGCACTTCCAGGAAGTGTTATAGATTCTACATCTGGATCTAACGGATGGATTAACATGGCAACTGCATATGCAGGTGCAGGTATACCAGGTTCAAACACTGGCGCAGGAGGAAACGGATCAGACGGATGTGCATTAGGTGGTGTAGCTCCAGTAAACTCTGTACAAACTAACAAATCAGTTACAGCTACATTTGGTACTGTAAGTAGCTCTAGTACTGCGACAAACGAAATTTATGTTAGAGTAGCCCTAACATCTGGACAGACAGTAACTGCCCTTTCATTACAAACTGCGAGTAACTAATTATGGCCGTATCACAATCACAAATCGTTGACTTACTATATAAGCAGGCGTTCGGTGTTACTAAGACCGATACTGCAACCAATAAGAGTCCTAGTAACGAATCAATTCCCAGTCCAGCACTGAATCGAGGTGACACATTATGGTCGCAAGCGGATCAAATCCCAGCTACAGCAGCCGCAACTACAGGGGTTGTTCAAGCATACACAGGTGCAAATGCAGTACAATGTACAGCGGACAACACAACAGTTCCAATTGGTGGAATCTATCCTACATGGTTAACTAACTTAACATACTGGATTCCATCAGAGTTTGGTGCAACATATAATGTACAAGTCTGGGTAGATAGCCCAGGTGTAGCAGATCCTACATCAACAGGTACTCAGATTTTCGCAGATGGTTCCGGTGGCACAGGCCAATTCTATTATGATTACCAATCAGGTGTATTAAACTTTATCGGTGAGACTATTCCTGCAAGTTTAACTTCAGGTAAAGTTCTTTATATTGTAGGTTACAGATACATCGGTAAAACCGGTGTAACAGATTTACCTAGTGGTACTACTATTGGAAATTTATCAATCAATGATACAACAATAGAATCTATCAACACTAATGCAAATATTACATTCAGTCCAAATGGAACTGGTGTTGTTAACTCTACTGCAAACGTTGTTGCACCGTATTTTGTAGGCAATTTGTCAGGTAACGTAAGTGGTAATATTGTTGCCCCTGGATCAAACACAGAAATTCTATTCAACGATGCTGGCACTATTGGTGCTAACACACAGTTTACTTTTGACAAAGCAACAGGTGAGTTAGTACTAGCAGGAAATGCACAGTTTAACAATGCTAATCTAGGCAACCTAGGAACTGCTAATTATATTGACATTACTAACTTAGCCAACATAGGTAACATAACAATAACATATGAGTTAGGTGGTAATTACGCTAACTTTACAAACACAGTTGTAACCAATAATACAACTGTTAATTTAGAGCTATCTGGTAATACTGCTAATTTCAGTGGCAATGTTATATTACCAAACTTACAAGTTAATTTAGAACTAAGCGGTAACACAGCAAATTTTAGCGGTAACGTTATTGTTCCCAATTTAACTGTCAATTTAGAGTTGGCAGGCAACACTGCTAATTTTAGCGGTAACGTAATAACACCCAACTTAACAGTTAACTTAGAACTAGCAGGTAATACGGCAAACTTCATAGGTAACGTTACAACACTAAATGCTAACCTAGGTAACCTAGCTACGGCAAATTATGTAAACGTTTCAGCTAATCTAGATGTTAATGATACTGCTACATTAGGTAACGCAATAGTAGAGAATCTAACTCCATATCAGATTGTATTCCCTGACAATACGAATAAATTAGTAGGAAGTACAGATTTATACTGGGACGTTGCTAGTTCAGCATTGTGGACAACCGGCGTCTATTCAAATGGGTTAATTACCACAACATCTAACGTAGATGCAAACAATACAAATATTACCGCAAACTTAACATCCGGTAACGCTAACTTAGGTAACTTAGCGACAGCCAACTATATCAACGTTGCAAATGATTTAAATGTAACTGGTAATATAACCGGTGCAAACTTAATTGGGTCGTTAGCTAATGGAAATAGTAACGTAAAAGTATACGGCAACGCTAACGTTGAAGTAACAATTACAGGTACTGCGAACGTTGCTACATTCGCCGCAACTGGCTTATACGTTACCGGAGAAATTAATACAACAGCAGGTAACATGCTATCTAACGGCAATGTTACTGCAAATGGTTTCTTAAATGGTGCAAATGCCAATGTAACTGGTCAAGCAGAGTTAGGTAGTGTTCTTACTGCCAACATAACTGCTCCAATTAATACATTAACTTTATCAGCAGCTGGCACAGATCAAAGCATATATCTTGTACCAACTGGTATAGGTACCGTAGATTTAGGGCTACATAGAATCACTCAACTAGGTGATCCTACACAACCACATGATGCCGCAACAAAAGAATATGTTGATGCTATGGCAGGTGAGGGATTGGACATTCACACCCCTGTTAGAGTAGAGACACCCGACACAGCTGGAAGTTTAAACGCAACTTATGCTCAAGGTGGTACCACACAAACTACTACTACGATTAGCGGTGGCAACACAATTACATTCAGTGCAAATCATGGATTAAGTGTAGACGATGGCATAGTATGGGACAATTCATTCAATGGAATCATCGGTGGAGAAGCGTATTGGGTTGAAACAGTACCGGCATTGAATCAGATTACAGTTAGAGATGGTTACTATGGTGCTGAAGTTACGACACTCACAAATGGTACAGGATTAACACAAGCATCACGTGCTAACCCGGGTGTAGGTGCAACACTTACTAATGCAGGTGCAAACGTAGCCTTGACGATTGACGGTATCGCACTAGCAAATACTAACCGTGTCTTGATATACAATCAAACTAATAGTGCTGAAAACGGTATATATGTGGTCACTGATGCTGGTAACAGCACAGCCGCGTGGGTACTAACACGTTCAAGTGATTTTGACAAATACATACCTGACTCAGGCGTTGGTATAAGTAAAGGTTCTTACGTATTTGTAACATCAGGTGCAACTGGCGCCGGTGAATCATATGTAATGACTGCCCCTCTTGGTGAAGTAATTGTAGGTACCGATGGAATAACATTTACTCAATTTAGCGCGGCAGGGTCATACACTGCAGGTAATGGTATTGCAATAACAGGTACTACTATTTCTGCCAATGTTGATAATGAAACCACAGCAATTGTTGGTGGAAACATTACTGTTAAGACTAGCGCAAATTTAACAACGCCTAATATTGGTGATGCGACATTTAGTTCTATTACTTGGAATAATTTAAGTAATGGTAACGTTTCTGCTAACAACCTAAGTACAAGTAACATTGCTAATATTGGTTTGGATTTAACAGTTGGTGGTATTGCACAAGTTAACGGTAATATCAACAGCAATGCAAACGTAAACGCAAACAATATGTTTGTTACTAATTTTGTTGATATTGGTGCAAACTTACTAGCAAACAATATAACATCTAACCATGTTATTATCACTACTGACGCAAACGTAAGTAACTTAGCAACTATCAATCAAGTAACAATCAACACTGAGTTGAGCGGTAACTATGCTAACTTCACAAACAATGTAGTAGCAAACAACGTAACAGTAAATTCAGAATTTAGTGGTAACACCGCAAACTTTAGTGGTAATGTTGTATTACCAAACTTACAAGTTAATCTAGAACTAAGTGGTAACACCGCAAACTTTAGTGGTAATGTAATAGTTCCAAATTTACACGTTAACCTAGAACTAGCAGGTAATACTGCAAACTTCACAGGTAACATTACGACACTAAATGCTAACTTAGGTAATTTAGTAACTGCAAACTACGTAAACGTTGCGGCAAATACTGTTACAAGTAATTTAACAGTCAACTTAGAATTCAGTGGTAACACAGCTAACTTTACTGGTAACATTAAGTCACTAAATGCTAATTTGGGTAATTTAGTACAGGCTAACTATGTAGATGTTGCAAGCAATGTCGTAACTAATAACCTAACCGTTAATCTAGAACTAAGTGGTAACACTGCTAATTTTAGCGGTAACGTCATACTACCTAACTTAACTGTCAACAACGAATTAACTGGTAACTACGCAAACTTCACAAATAATGTAGTTACAAATAATTCCACAGTCAATTTGGAGTTAACTGGTAACACCGCAAACTTTAGTGGTAATGTAATTGTACCTAATTTAACTGTTAACTTAGAACTTACGGGCAATACAGCTAATTTTAGCGGTAATGTAATAACACCCAACTTAACTGTTAACTTAGAACTAAGTGGCAACACAGCTAACTTTACAGGTAACATTACAACACTAAATGCTAATTTAGGTAATCTTGCTGTAGCAAACTACGTGAATGTTGCTAGCAACGTCATCACTAACAATGCAACAGTTAACCTAGAGTTGACCGGCAATACAGCTAACTTCAGTGGTAATGTAATTGTACCCAACTTAATTGTTAACTTAGAACTTGCAGGTAACACAGCAAACTTCAGTGGTAACATCAAGACACTAAATGCTAATTTAGGTAATCTTGTCACTGCAAATTACATAGATGTTGCAAGCAACGTTGTTACAAGTAATTTAACAGTCAATTTAGAATTAAGTGGTAATACAGCCAACTTCACTGGTAATATTGCTCCACTAGGAATATTAACTGACAACTATTATTATGCTAATGGTAGTCCAGTAGACTTCCAGCAGGCGGCCGGCTCCAATAATGAGATACAATTTAATTCTAACGATGATTTCTCAGCTAGCGCAAATCTAACGTTTGATCCTGCAACAAACGTTTTGGGTGTCATTGGTGACGCTAATATATCTAATGCTGTAGTAATAGGTAATACTACTACAACATGGGCTACAGTAACAACTACTGCTGTTACAGCTAATCAAACCATTGCAAGCATGTCTGTCACCGGTGTAACGGGTGTTGAGTATCTTGTAAAAGCAGTGGATTCAACCGGGTCTAAATACAGTGTAGCAACTGTGCAAGCGGTAACTGATGGAACAACAGCCGACTATTCTACATACGGTACAGTATATTTAGGTGGTCCGACTGGGGTATTAGCAGTAAACATTGTTGGTGGATTACTAAGACTTCAAGTTACCCCATCTAGTAGTAACAGCACAGTTTGGACAACACAGTATAGGATCATATAATGGCATTGAAACCCCTTAACGTAGTTGATGGTCTCTCCGTCGGCGAGACACCTATCGATGTTATTGATGCTAATGGGAATGTTACTGCTAATAACTTAACAGTTTCCGGTACTACAGACCTCGGCCCGATAGGTAATATAACTATCACCGGTGGCGTATCGGGTCAGTTTATTACAACAGACGGCGCAGGAAACCTATCTTTTGCTAATGGGGGAAATGGTTCAGCAGGTAACTCTGCCGCACCCATGCCATACTTTATTCCCACTGGCACCAGTTATATAGTAAACGAAAATTTTCAAGGCTTGTTTACACAGCCCATTGACATTGAAGGTGAATTCGAAGTTGATGGTATTTTAATTGAAGTAACAGGTGGCGGAGGTAATGGTGGCGGATCACCCGGTGGTGCTAACACACAGCTTCAGTATAATGATGCGGGCATATTTGGTGGTAGTGCAAATTTAACTTATAATAAATCAACAGGAGTAATAACTGTACCTAACTTGGTAGTAACAGGTACTACTACAGTTGGCGGCGATATTATTCCCAATGCCAATGTATTGTATTCTTTAGGTAATGATACTCATCGTTTCAACGATTTGTTTTTGTCTGGCACAACAATTACACTAGGTAACTCTACACTATCAGCCAATTCAACATCCGTTGTCATTACTAATCCTCAAGGTGGAAAATTTGTACTAAGCGGTAATGCAAATACATCAACTAGCGTTTTAGCTAACGGTAACAGCAACATTACCATTGCTAATAACAGTAGTATTGGCATTACAGCAAATGGCGTTAGTAATGTAGTATTGATTACAAAAACCGGTACAGACATTACTGGTAATCTAGGAGTTACTGGTAATATTACTGGTTTAGGTGACATTACTTCTTTAGGAAATTTGTCCGGGGTTGATCTTACTGCAACCGGTAACTTGAGTGTAACAGGTGACGTTAGTGCAGGCAATGTCAGTGTAACAGGATCATTCGATGCATCCGGTAACCTAAGCGGTATTAATATTAATACATCAGGTGATTTGAGTGTTATTGGTAATGGTAACATTCAAACTAACTTGTATGTCGGAACAAATGCAATAGTATCTACTAGATTGACGGTTGGTAATCCTAACGGCGCACAAAAGACTGATTTATTTTCAAACGGATATGGTAGTTTTACAAACATCGATGTGTCAGGTACCGGCGACTCGGGTCATATAACTGGCAATACATTAAATCTAGCTTCAAATCTAAATGTAACTGGTACTGCATCAATTGGTACATTAATAACATCCGCAGTTAATTCTTTGGGGAATGTAACAGCCGCAAATATGACAGCTAACGGTGCCATCGTTGCATCGGGTAATTTGACTGTTAGTAACGCTAGCTTAGGTAATTTAGCTGTTGCTAATTTCTTCCAAGGTGACGGTAGATACTTATCTAATATCAGTGTTTCCGGTGGCACATCTATTGTTAACGGAACAAGTAATGTATTCGTAGAGCCAGATGCTAACGTAATTGTCAGTATTAATGGAAACTCTAATGTCGTTGTATTCTCAGAGGGCAATGCATATTTTGAATCTACTGTTGTAGCAAACAATGCAGTAGAAACAACAGTTGTTAGAAACGGTAACGTATCCATGACCATCGATCCGGCTGGTACTTGGATTGCTTTTAATATCTCTAATGGAAACGTTTTACAACTACATGATGATTATATTCTAGTAACTGGTGAAAGTAATTTATATGGCAACACTACGATTACCGGTCTTGCAACAGTTACTGGTAATTTATCAGTAACAGGTAATGCAAATGCAACTAATGTAAATGCATCAAATATCCTATCAACCAGTGCAAATATAACCGGCAACTTAGTTGCAGGTAATATTGATGGTGGCAATGCTGTATCTGCAAACTATTTTGTGGGCGATGGCCATCTAATTAGTAATATTACAGTTCAAGCCGGTAGTCAGATTCTTAACGGAAATAGTAATGTTTCTGTTGCACCAAACGCAAACGTCACAATTAGTGCTGAAGGAAATGCAAACGTTGTTACAGTAACTGGTAACAGTGTAATTTTTGATAAAGAAATATCTACAGCGTTGATAACTGCTAATGTAGCAAACGCCAACGTATTAAATGCAAACTCACTAGCAGTTAAAAATGCACTAACTATTAATGCATATGTAACTGCTAATGGACTGACTATTAACAGTGGCAACGGCTATACAGGTAGCGGAACTTTTGATGGAAATTTAAGTGTCGGCGGCCAGTTGTTTGTTACTGGATATGCTAATTTTACATCTATCAATTTAGGACAATATGTAAGTTTAGATGCAGGTTCGTCTACTATCAATGCTAGATACATTGGTGTAGAGCGTACACTAACAACTGCTAACTTATCCGTTAGTGGAAACTTATCAGCAACTGGTAATGCTAACTTTAGCGTAGCAGATATTTCTGGTAATTTAACTGCGGGTAATATAAATGGCGGTAACCTTGTAACTGCAAATTACTTAGCAGGCGATGGATATTTAATCAGTAATTTAACCGTACCTGCAGGATCATATTTACTAAACGGTACAAGTAACTTATATGTAGATGGTAGTGGAAACATTCGAATGAGTGTAGATGGTACTGCTAATGTAATAGAAGTATCAAACACTGGTGCAGTTATAACCGGAACACTAAGTACAACTGGAAACGCAAACACAGGAAACTTAGGAACAGCTACAATACTAGCTTCCGGCAATCTAACTGCAAACAAAATCACATCTAACGGAAATGTTTCTGGTACTAATTTAATTGCTAGTGGAAACATTACCGGTGCAAATGCAAACTTGGGTAACACAGTTACTGCAAATTATTTTGTAGGTGACGGTTATCTACTATCTAACTTAACTATTCCTACAGGTACTGCTATCATTAATGGTAGTAGTAATGTATTGGTAACAGCAAACAGCAACGTTAACATTACAGTCAACGGAACACCGAATGTAGTTCAAGTCACGGAAGGCGGCGCCATATTTAATGGAAACATCGATGCTACTGGTTATATCAACGGCGCAACATTTGCTAACGGTAGCAGTAATATCGCTATAACCAACAACGGTCCGGTTGATGTTTCTATTAACGGTGTTGATAGTATATTCAGCGTTACATCTACCGGTGTATATGCTAATGCAAAAATTTACGGATTAGCAGGTCTATCAGTTACTGGAAATGCAAACATCGGTAACATAGGCGTTAGTGGAATTATAACAACTCCGGGTCAAGTAAGTGCAGGTAATTTAGTCTCTAGTGGTGATTTAACTGTTGCAGGTAACGCTAACTTAGCAAATGTAAGAATTACTGGTTCTGCTAACGTCATTGGAAATGTATCAGGTGGTAATTTAGTAACAACTGGTATAGCTAACGTGGCGGGATTGTATGTAGGTTCTACTGGTGCAAACATAAACGGTTATACAAAAATAACTGCTAACTTAGATGTTACTGGTAACATCAATGTTACTGGTAACTTGAACTATTCAAACGTAACTGATTTGGTCGTCGGCGATCCATTGATTTATATGGGAGCAAACAACACCGGTGATATTGTTGATTTGGGTATGGTTGCAAGTTACAATGCTGGTACATACTACCACACTGGCCTTGCAAGAAATCACACCAATGACACATGGACATTTTTTGATGGTGTTGTACAAGAACCGACTACAGTAATCGATTGGGCAAATGCAGTATATCCAACTGTTAAACTAGGTAACTTAACTGCAACTGGAAATGCGTCAGTTGCAGGTAATATTGAAGTAACCGGTAACGTGTCAGCGAACTACTTCTCAGGTAACGTTACTGGTAATATTACTGGTAATATTAGTGTTGGATCTAACACACAAGTCTTGTTTAGTGATTCAGGATTGATTACTGGAAATAGTGGCTTAACTTTCAATAAAGTTACAGGCACTTTAACTGCAAACCTATTCGCCGGTGCACTAACAACTGCGGCGCAGCCAAATATCACTAGCTTAGGTATATTAAGTAGTCTAACTGTAACAGGTAATGTTACTGCTGGCAATCTGATCGGCCCGCATGCAAACGGAAATTCAAATGTTAATATTCCTACTGCAAACGGCAATGTAAACATCAGCGCAGCCGGTACTGCAAACGTACTAGTCATTACAGGTACAGGTGCAAACATAAGTGGTACTCTTAACTCAACTGGTAACGCTAACGTAGGTAACTTGGGTACTGCTGGATTGATTACTGCTACAGGTAACATCACTGGTGGGAATTTAGTAACTAGTGGCTTACTAAGTGTAACAAGTAATGCGAACGTTGGTAACTTGGGTACTGCAGGTTTAATTGTTGCAACCGGTAACGTTACTGGTGGTAATTTAGTAACCGGTGGAGTGTTGAGTGTAACAGGTAACGCTAACGTAGGTAACTTGGGTACTGCTGGATTGATTACTGCTACAGGTAACATCACTGGTGGGAATTTAGTAACTGGTGGAGCGTTGAGTGTAACTGGTAATGCAAACGTAGGTAATATTGGTGCTACAGGTGCAGTATTCACTGGTAACGTAACATTTGGTAATATTTCAGGCGGTAACTTATTAAGCGCAAATTATATATCAGGTACATTAACAACTGCGGCGCAGCCTAATATTACAAGTGTAGGTACACTAAGCTCATTGACGGCTACTGGCAACATAACTGCAGGAAACATATTAGGTGTTTATGCGAATGGCAATTCAAACGTCAGTATTCCTTCTGCAAATGGTAACGTAACTATAAGTGCCGCAGGCAACGCAAATATAGTAGTTGTGACAGGAACAGGTGCTAATATTACTGGTAATTTGAATGTATCAGGAAAGAGTAACTTGGGATCTAATGGTAATGTAATAATTACCGGTGGTTCTGCAAATTATGTCCTATCAACAGACGGCGCAGGCAATTTATCTTGGGTAGCACAGTCAGGTGGAGGCGGAGGATCAGCAAACATTGCAATATATGACGAAGGCTCGTTGTTAACTAGCAGTGTCGGCAGCATGAATTTTGAGGGCAGTGGTGTCATTGCTACAGCAGTAGGAAACGCAGTTACAATTACTGTAACTAGTGGCGGATCCGGTAGCACTGCGGGAGTTATAGTTAACAGCTTCACGGGTAATGGCGTACAAACGGCATTCACACTAACAGACGCACCTGGATCTATTAATAACACACTCGTTAATATAGACGGTGTGGATCAGTTAAAGACTGCATATTCTGTAGCAGGAACTACGCTAACATTTAGTAGCGCACCTTCTAATGGTGCAAGTATTGACGTTACTATTATTACTGGTGTATCTAATGTACAACCTAGCTTCACTACTAGAAACTATTCAGGAAACGGCGTACAAACAGCGTATACTGTATCGAATGGCGTAACAAGTACAGGTATACTAGTATTACAAAACGGTTTGATGCAAGTCCCCGATACTGATTATACAGTATCTGGAAACACATTAACATTTACATCAGCACCTAGCTCAGGCCAAGCAATTCAAATTCGTGAATTGGGTACGGTAGTTGCTAGTGGCATGGGCCCAGCAACAGTTACAACTGATACATTTACAGGTAACGGGGTACAGACTACGTTTACATTAAGCACTGCACCTGCTAACAAATATTGGACAACCGTTAATTATAATGGTACTATATTGTTACACGATGCATACAATGTTAACGGAAGCAGTTTAGTACTAAGTGCCGCGGCAGCAAATGGTGCTAATATTGAAGTTACGTCTTATGGTCAATTAGGTGGATTGTATTCATTAATTAATGGTACAAGTAATGTAAATATTCCTAGTGCCAATGGTAATATAAATATGAGCGCCGCTGGTAATGCTAACGTAGTTGTAGTTGATGGAACTGGAGCAACAATTACCGGTAATCTGACAGTTACAGGTAACGTAGTTTCCGGCGGAGGCAGTGGAGCTACATCAGCTAGGGCGTTAGGATACTCATTGGTATTTGGATTATAAGATTTAGGAGATAACATGGCAGCACCAAATTTAATCAGTGCATCAACAATAAATGGTAAAACTACGGGTGCAAACCTTACTACAACAAGTGCGACTACTGTGTTAAACAATGCCAGTAGTAGCGGAAAATGCTTAAAGGTAAATACACTAAACGTATCAAACTATGGAGCTAATACAGCAAGCATAACTATTCAATGGAACAATGGTGCAAACTTAGGTGGCACTAGTTTTGCGATTGCAGGTAACGTGGCAGTACCTAGTGGTAGTACATTAAACATAATAGATAAAACAAGTCAATACTATCTAGAAGAAAATCAAAGTTTAGGTGCAACTGCTGGAACAGCTAATACATTAATTGTAACTTGTAGCTATGAGGATATAAGCTAACATGGTTAAAAGATATTTTGGTGGTGTAATATCTGCTACCCAACCAACGGCAAATGTATTTGGTGCTAAGGCTTTTTGGAGTACCACTAATCAAGCACAATTAACACAATCAGGTAACTGGCCACAAGTCTATGCACCACCAACATCTATAGATTACCTTGTAGTTGCAGGCGGCGGCAGTGGCGGCAAAAGCCAGTCGGGTGGGGGCGGTGCTGGCGGAATGTTAACAGGGACTATTAATGCTGAATTTTTGGGAGTTTACAACATTGTTGTAGGTGCCGGTGGAGCATCACAAGTATCTACCGAATCACAAGGAATTGATGGTAGTAGTAGTACCGCATTTGGAATTTCTACTACCGGTGGCGGTGGTGGTGGTTCATATGGGACTGGGACTGGCCCCGGAAGGACCGGTGGATCAGGAGGTGGCGCAGGCTCTGCCTCTGGTGGTCCACATGCCGGTGGCTCACCGGTATCCGGTCAAGGCACATCGGGCGGCGCAGTAGGTGTATACGCTGCACCATATAGAGGCGGTGGTGGCGGGGGTGCAGGTGCAGCGGGCACAACAGGTGAAATAAGCGGAAGCGGCGGCACTGGACTGCAATCAAGTATTACTGGATCAGCAGTATTCTATGCAGGTGGGGGAGGCGGCGGCGCATATAATAGTATCGCAGGTTCAGGCGGCCAAGGAGGTGGCGGTGCCGGATCAAATGAAAGCTACGGAACCGCTGGAACAGCCAATACAGGTGGAGGCGGTGGTGGAACAGGATATCCAGGTGTAAGTTCAGGCGCTGGTGGCTCAGGTGTTGTTATAATTCGATACTCATCCTCTTTTGATGCTGCATTAGCAACTACTGGAAGTCCTACATATACAGTATCAGGTGGATATAGAGTGTACAAATTCACTGGTTCGGGTTCAATAACATTCTAAGAGGATAACATGGCACATTTCGCACAATTAGACAACAACGACATTGTTCAACGAGTTATAGTAGTTCATAACAATGAATTACTAGACGAAAATGGTTATGAGAAAGAAAGTAACGGTGTTAAATTCTGTGAACAACTATTAGGCGGAACATGGATTCAAACAAGCTATAATGGAAGTTTTAGAAAAAACTTTGCCGGCGTAGGATATACTTACGATAGACAACGATTAGCATTCATCCCACCAAAACCATTTGCGTCATGGACATTAAATGAAGACACATGCCTTTGGAACAGCCCGGTACCATATCCTAATGATGGTAATCTGTATTCTTGGAACGAAGAAACACTATCCTGGGATATCATAAATACGTAAGAGGCATAAAAAATGGCATTAACACAATTACAACCATTCAACTTAGACACAACCGGAACATATACTTTTGGTAACGTTACTACTACCGGAACAATTACTGCAGGTGGCAGTACAGTTGCGGCATCAGTATTAATAACAAGCATACAAATTACTGACAGCAGTTACAACGTGTTAGACGATACTGCTATAAGCACAAGTGGTGGATATATTAAAATTACAGGTAGTGGTTTTAAAACGGGCGCAGTTATTGTAATAGGAAGCACAAACGCTACTGCAACCGGATTTGTAAATTCTACCACATTAACAGCACAAATTCCCGCACTGACAGCCGGTACTTATCAAGTTTACGTAGTCAACACTGATGGTAGTGTTGGATTAAGCGTTAACGGATTGACAGCTAGCGGAACACCAACTTGGGTTACTGGTAGTAGTTTAACTAATCAAGCAGTAGATCAACCAATTAGCATTCAACTAAGTGCTACTGGTGATGGATCGATCACCTATGCTCTAGCTCAAGGTAGTTCATTGCCATCTGGAGTTACTCTTAGTAGTAGTGGGTTAATAAGCGGAACTGTAACAGGTATAGTGGCAGACACAACATATACATTTACTGTTAACGCAATAGATGCCCAATTGCAAGATTCACCCAGAACTTTTACAATGCTAGTACAAATTACAGCAACAACATTTACAATTTCTCCATCTGTAAGTGGCAAGTCTACTTGGAATTTGGTAACAGATGGTCCATTGACATTAAACACAACCGGCACATGGACTATTGTACCAGTCGGACTCATCAATGCATCAATAACAATGTGGGGTGCAGGTGGTGGTGCAGGTACACAAGGTGGAACAGGAGGCGGTGGTGGATATTCTACAGGAACATTGCAGTTATCCGATAGTGCAAGCTATATACTTTTTGTTGGACAAGGCGGCCGAGCAGGCGCAGGCGGCCAAGCCTCCGGTGGCGGTGGATCAGGAGACGTTAATCGAGGCGGTGGAGGCGGATATACCGGTATTTTCCTAACATCAGTATCGCAGGCAAATGCTAGAATGATGGCAGGTGCGGGTGGAGGTGCAGGCGGTGGCTCAGGATCGGCGGCAGCGGGTGCAGGTGGTGGATCATCGGGACAAAAAGGAAATAATGGTACAGGAGCGCAACCGGGTGGCGGCACGCAATTAGCAGGTGGTGCAAGTACTGGTGCATCAAGCTCTAATTCAGGTGCGGCATTACAAGGTGCTAATGGATTGTCCGGAGGCGGCGGTGGATACTTCGGAGGCGCATCAGGTGGTGATAATGGTTCTTATGCGCCAGGAGCTGGCGGAGGATCAGGGTACCTACACTCATCCGTAACCAGCGGCACGACTACCACTGGTAGTTTGAACACACCCGCACAATCTTCTAATCCATTGCGAGGTACTGCAGGAAACGCAAGATCAGGATCAGCCGGTACTGGAAATGACGGATTAATCTATATTACATTGGCTTAATTATCATGGCACACTTTGCACAATTAGATGATAACAATATAGTAACACAAGTTATTGTAGTTTCCAATGATGATATCATTGATGAATCGGGGCAAGAACAAGAATACAAAGGTGTTCAGTTCTGTTACCAATTATTGGGTGGAAATTGGGTTCAAACCAGTTATAATAGTAATTTCAGAAAAAACTATGCTGGGGTTGGATATAAATATGACCGTGACAGAGATGCATTTATCCCACCAAAACCCAGCAGTTCATGGATTCTGAATGAAGATACATGTCGATGGGAACCACCTATTCCATTTCCATCTGATGGAAAGTCCTATACTTGGGACGAGAACACTCAATCTTGGATTGAACCATCTATGTAAAACTTCTTCCGTCATAGTCGATACGGTTGAGAAATAGATAAATACAATAATAGTTATACCGTATACAAGGAAGAAACATGAGTTTAATACTAAAACAGGAATTGTCAGCAACGGTTCCAACCCCTCCCTCTGGCAAGGGCACCATTTTTCTAAATGAAAACGACCAGGTCGGGGTAAAATCATCCGATGGTAGCACAAGCACCTTCCCTACAATTTCTACGAGCAACACACAAGTATTTTATAATGACACAGGAAGTCTAGCAGGATCTAATGCGTTCGTTTTCAATGAAGTCTCTAATACAGTAACTGTAGAGAACTTGACAGTAACTGCTACTTTGGTTGCCGGTGATATTGCTGTATCTAGTATTGCAAACGGTACAAGTAATGTGGATATCGTCGGTGTTAGTGGAAATGTAACGATTAGTGTTGCAGGTACTGCAAATGTATTTTCTGCACTACCATCAGGTGTTGAAATTGCCAATGCTTTAACTGTATACGGAAACGCTAGCGTAGGTAATTTGAGCACATACGGACAAGTTGATGTAACTGGAAACGTTATCGCTTCATACTTTGTGGGTAACGGTAGTCAATTAACAGGTATTGATGCTACAGCAATTCAAAACGGAGTTGCTAGTGTTAGAACATATTCAACTGGCGGAAATGTAGCTATCAGCGCAAATGGAACTTCCAATGTATTTTTAGCTACTGATGTAGGAATTAGCATTGCAGGTGAAGTCAATGCAACGGGTAATGTATCTGGACAATATTTCATTGGTAACGGTAGTCAATTAACAGGTATTGATGCCACTTCTATTCAGAATGGCACAAGTAATGTAAAAGTTTATAATAATGGTAATGTCGCAACAAGTGTAGGTGGTACATCGAACGTAGCAATAACTACGAGCACGGGTGTTAATGTTGCTGGTACATTAAATGCTACAGGTAATGCAAACGTAGGGAATATTGGTGCTACAGGTGGTGTGTTCACTACTGTCGCTGGATCACTAACAACAGCGTCACAACCTAATATTACAAGTGTCGGTACTCTAACATCATTAGGTGTTAATGGTACAATTACAGGTGTAAACATAACAGCCAATACAGGAGTTTTTACTGGTAATGGATCTGGATTAACTGATCTAACTGGCGCAAACGTGACCGGAGCAGTTGCATACGCAACAACAGCAAACGCAGTAGCGGGTGCAAATGTCAGTGGTGAAGTAAGTTATGCGGCTACGGCTAATAGTGTAGCAGGTGCTAATGTCAGTGGTGCAGTAGCATACGCAACAACAGCAAACGCAGTAGCCGGAGCTAATGTCAGTGGTGCAGTAGCATACGCAACAACAGCAAATGCAGTAGCCGGCGCAAACGTTTCGGGTGCTGTTGGATTAGCAACGTATGCAACAACAGCAAATGCAGTAGCCGGCGCTAATGTCAGTGGTGCAGTAGCATACGCAACAACAGCAAATGCAGTAGCCGGCGCTAATGTCAGTGGCGAAGTAAGTTATGCCAATGTAGCAAACAATGTTGCAGTAGCAAATGTAACAGGTATTGGCAATATTGCTACACTAAACATAGACGGAAATTCAAGCAATATACTATATGGAAACGGAACTTTTGCTAGTGCTCCGGTTACTTATGGTAATAGTAATGTAGCAACGTTCTTAGCAAGTTTTGGCAGTAACACAATTTATACTACAGGCAACGTAGATGTAGGTAATTTAAATGCAACTGACGTATATACCAATACATTAGATATAGCTACTAGTGCAAATCTAGGTGCTGTTAATAATTTAACGATAACAGGTGGCTCAGACGGATATGCGTTAACTACTGATGGTACTGGAAATTTAGCCTGGACCTCTATTACGACAAGTATCATAGTTGATGAATTTACAGGTGATGGCAGTACTACGAACTATACATTGTCTGTATCTCCGGCAACAGAAGATTATACAATTGTTGGTGTTGCTGGTACTATGCAACCTAAAATATCATATTCAGTGTCTGGTAATGTAATAACATTTTCTTCTGCTCCGCCAAGTGGATCTCCTATTGAAGTAACTACTTTCACATCAACTGCAATTGGTGCTCCCGCCCCTTCAAATAATGCAGGATTAACTTGGAATATAGTGGGTGCAAATGCTCAGATGCTTGCATTTAACGGATATTTTGTAGACTCTTCCGCAGGAGCCCTTTTTGTAACTCTACCAGCTAGCGGTACATTAGGTGACACGATTAAAATAAATGACCTAGCAGGAGATGCCGGAGCTAATAATATTACGGTATTACGAAACGGACACAATATTCAAGGAGCCGCATCAGATTTACTTATCGACTACAACAATGCTACTGTTGAATTAGTATACAGTAACTCAACATACGGATGGAAAGCGATCGGACTATAATGACTACTCAATCATACTCTACTTTACAAAATGATACACTAACCGAGGTGCTAGCACCTACGTTGAATTCTCTCGAATCGCCAAAAATTAATTCAATTACTTATCCAGGAGATGACACGGCTGCATCTACTGCAGGCGGACAAACAATCACAATAAATGGATCTGGTTTTCAAGCAGGAGCATCTGTTGTTATTGGTTCTTCAACTGTAGGAGTAGTATCTGTTGTAGACGCAGAAACAATCACATTTGTTAGTCCTGCAAATAGTTCAGGGTCATATATATTGTATGTGACAAACGCAGACGGTGGAACTGCGATATATGTTACTGGAATACAGTACAGCGGTACACCTTCTTGGTCTACAGCGGCGGGAAGTTTAGGTTCATTGTATGAAACACAAGCATTGAATTATACAGTTTCTGCAACCAGTGACAGCACAGTGGCATATTCTGTAGGATCAGGAACACTAGTATCCGGCGGATCATTAAATTCTTCCACTGGTGCAATTACAGGCACAGCTGGTTCAGTTGCAACTGCTACTACATATACATTTGGAATAGATGCAACCGACCAAGAACAACAAGATACACGTAGATCATTTAGTGTGACTGTTAACCCGGACGTAGTAACTTGGTCTAGTCCGTCAAGCGGAACCACATATACTACTCTTAAAAATTCTGCATTCTCGCAGGCTTTAAGTGCTACTAATTTATTAAACACTAGTATAACATATACAGCGAATTCTTTACCAACAGGATTAACATTGTCAGGATCTACGATAAGTGGCACACCCACTGTCGCTGGAAATAGTTCTTCATTGATTACTGCTACCGCAACATCCGGCAAAAGTTCTGCGATAACTTTGAATTGGGAAATTACAGAAGTGATTCAAGGACAAACTGAGTTTACTACTGCAGGAACCTATTCTTGGACAGCTCCTTCAGGCGTTAGTAGTGTAAGTGTTGTGGCAGTCGGTGGCGGCGGTGCAGGTGGATCAGGAACAGTTGCTACTGGTGGCGGTGGTGGCGGCTTAGGATGGAAAACTAGCGTTGCAGTCACCCCAGGTCAATCATATACTGTTGTAGTAGGAACCGGCGGTTCTACTGCAGGTGCAAACGGAGGAGACAGTTATTTCATTAGTACTGCTACTGTCAAAGGTGGCGGAGGTCAAGGTGGATTTGCTAGTGGCCAGGCGTCATCGGGTGGTTCAGGTGGAACTTACACAGGTGACGGAGGCGGTACAGGCGGTGTAGGTGGAGGCTGTCAAGATTATCAAAGTAGCTCAGATCAAACACCAGAAGGCGGTGGCGGCGGTGGCGCAGGCGGCTACTCAGGTAATGGTGGTAAGGGCGCTGGATACACTAATACTCTTTCAGGTGGAACTGGATCAGGTGGATCAGGTGGCGGTGGTGGATCACCGTCAAGCTACGGCGCAGGATGTGGTGGCGGTGGCGTAGGAATCTATGGCGCAGGCGCAACTGGTTCTGGCGGAAGCGGCGTGAAACGCGGTGGTGGCGGTTCAGGTGGTGTACCTGCTACAAATACTACCGACTCAGTTAACTCTGGCGGCGAATATGGTGGCGGTGGCGGCGCACCTGGACGAGGAGGCACATGGGCAGCAGGTGCAGGCGGCGCAGTTCGCATCATATGGGGTGCCGGACGAGCATACCCTTCAACTAATACGGCGAACGTATGAACATAGAATTTTTAAATAACAAAAGGTAAAACATGTCATTAGTAAAAATAGAACCTTATATAGTTGATGAAACGGGCAACTTCACATTTAATCAAGTTGCCGTTACTAGTAATATAAGTGCATCCAATGCCAACTTAGGCAACCTCACTACAGCTAATTATTTTAGCGGAGTATTAACTACAGCATCACAGCCAAACATTACTAGTACAGGTACGCTATCTAGTTTATCTGTTACCGGTAATGCTAACGTTGGTAACATAGGTGCTGCCGCCGGAGTATTCACTGCTAACGTTTCTGCAAACAATTTATCAACTACTAACAAAGTAACTGCTGGTAATGGATTACAAGTTACGACCGGTGCACTTACTGTTTTATCAGGTAATTTGGATGTTACTGGTAACTTGAACGTAACTGGTAATGTAAACTATAGTAACGTAAGTGATTTGGTAGTTGGTGATCCGTTGATTTACATCGGTGAAGATAATACCGGAGACACCGTCGATTTGGGCATTGTGGGTAGTTACAACAACGGCTCGTATTTGCATACTGGTATCGCCAGAAACGCCGCAACTGATTACTGGACATTCTTTGATGGCGTGGCCTCAGAGCCTACTACAGTAATCGACTGGGCTAACGCAACATATCCCACTGTAAAAATGGGAGCACTGTTAGCCACTTCCACAGTAACTGGAACGCAACTAATATCTAATATAGCAACCGGTACAGCACCACTAGTGGTAACATCTACTACACAGGTTGCTAATTTGAGTGTTGCAACTGCTGGACTAGCAACTTATGCTACTACTGCAAACGCAGTAGCAGGCGCAAATGTAAGTGGTGCAGTAGCATATGCAACAACAGCAAACTCAGTAGCAGGTGCGAATGTAAGCGGTACTGTTTCAAGTGCAACTACTGCTGGTACTGTAACAACTGCGGCACAACCAAACATTACAAGTGTCGGTACTCTAACCTCATTGGGTGTTAATGGAACAATCACTGCTAGCGCAATAACAGCCAATACCGGAATATTTACCGGAAACGGAGCAGGATTAACAAACTTAGCAGGTGGTAATGTTACCGGTGCAGTAGCATATGCAACAACAGCAAACTCAGTAGCAGGTGCGAATGTAAGCGGTACAGTATCAAGTGCTACCACAGCAGGTACTGTAACAACTGCGGCACAACCAAACATTACAAGTGTTGGTACATTGACAAGTGTTACTATTTCAGGTAACGCTAACGTAGGTAACTTAGGCTCATCTGGATTAATTGTTGCAACTGGTAATGTAACAGGCGGCAACTTAGTCACAGGTGGTGCATTATCCGTTACTGGTAACGCAAACCTAGGTAATTTAGAAACAGCACAAGTTCTTGCCTCAGCCAACGTAACTGCTCCACAACTAATTTCTAATGTCGCAACAGGTACTGCTCCACTCGTTGTAACATCTACAACACAGGTTGCCAACTTAAATGCCGCAACTGCTGGTCTAGCGACATATGCAACAACGGCAAACGCAGTAGCCGGAGCAAACGTTTCAGGTGCTGTTGGTTTAGCAACATACGCAACAACAGCCAATGCAGTAGCCGGCGCAAATGTATCAGGTGAAGTAAGCTATGCCGCAACTGCTAACGCAGTAGCCGGAGCTAATGTGTCGGGTGCTGTAAGCTACGCAACAACAGCGAATGCAGTAGCAGGCGCCAATGTATCAGGTGCAGTCGGTCTAGCAACATATGCTACAACAGCGAATGCAGTAGCAGGCGCTAATGTCAGTGGTGCAGTGAGCTATGCTACAACAGCTAATAGTGTGGCAGGTGCCAACGTAAGCGGTGCCGTAAGTTATGCTACAACAGCTAACTCAGTAGCTGGTGCTAACGTAAGCGGCGCAGTAAGTTATGCAACAACAGCAAACTCAGTAGCCGGTGCGAATGTAAGTGGTACTGTTTCAAGTGCAACTACAGCCGGTACGGTAACAACAGCCGCACAACCTAACATTACCAGTGTTGGTACGTTGTCAGGGGTAACTGCAACTGGTACCATAAACTTGACAGGCGCAAGCAATGTAAGTTTAGGTGCAGTTGGTAACTTACATATTACAGGTGGTTCTGCTAATAACTTCCTAAAGACTGATGGTTCCGGAACATTGTCATGGGGCACACCCGGTGGCGGCTATTACTTACATACACAAAGTTCATCAAGTACTTCTTGGACAGTTACACATAACTTGAACGTATTATATCCTACAGTTGAAATTATTGATTCTACTGGCAATAGCTACACTGGACGTTATGACTATCCTACAATTAGTTTTGCTAATGCAAATGCATTTACATTAACATTTACCTCTGCTGTCACTGGATATGCAGCGGTTACTGGTGGTGGTATTGCGACTGTAATTACTCCCGGTGGCTCAGACACACTAGTTCAGTATAACGACGGTGGAACACTAAGCGGAAGTGCTGGCTTCTCCTATACTAAAGGTACTGGTACATTAGCCGCTGGCAACGTCACAGTTTCTGCAAACGTTACAGCAGGTAACGTTAAAACTAACAACTTGTTATATTCAAACGGCTCACCGTATGTGTTTACTACAAGTGCAGGTGGCTCTAATACACAGGTTCAGTTTAACGATTCTACTGCATTTGGCGGTTCTTCTGCATTTACTTTTGACAAATCAAGTAACACTCTAGCTGTATCAGGAACAGTTACTGCAACAACGATTACTGAAACATCTAGCATTGTATTAAAAGAGAACTTCAGACCAATCGAAAACCCATTAGAGAAAGTATTGCAACTAGTCGGTAAGATTTATGATAGAAAAGACGGATCAAGTAAAAACGAAGTTGGTTTAGTACGTGAAGAAGTCGAACAAATCATACCTGAATTAGTTAAAGACGATTCAGTTGCATATACTCGCTTGACTGTTTATCTATTAGAGTCTATTAAAGTTCTTAAAGACCAAATTGATAAATTACAGTCAGGTA
>JACCDX011787250.1_pt1 | contig 29541 bp, 27 predicted proteins | sample 7449681 | NCBI WGS metagenome assembly JACCDX01 (sample SAMN15323450, study PRJNA562643) | freshwater metagenome | isolation source: river surface water | place: USA:Blue River Watershed | collected 2017-08-18
CACTCTGGCCGCTGCCGACAAAGCTATGAGAGAGGCCGTCGCGGAGGCCGAGCGGAAAAAGGATGCGGACTTTGCCAAAAAAGAGGCTGAAATCCGAGCCCAAATGCAAAAATTCATCGATGAAGCGAGAGCAGCAAAAACAGCATCGGAAGCTGCGCTTGAAATGAGAAAGAGCGAATACAGGGAACTTCAAGCCCTTGTGGAAGCAGAAAGAGCCAGAACCAAAACAACACTGGAAGAGTCCAAACGGGAGATGGAGGGGTTGCGCGCAGCTTCTGAAAAACAGAAACGGGAGGTGGCTGCTGCCAGGGCAGAAGTTGTAACAGCTACAGGAGCTGCGACTGCGGCCACTGCGGCAGCCACCGCGGCCCAGAAAAAAGCAACAGACGAACGAGACAGGCAACTCGCAAAACTCCGCGAACTCGCCGCAGAAGTTGCTCGCGGAGAATTCCGCCTTGACAAATACGCAGGGGCGAATGATGCTCCTCTTCTGGAACTCCTCACTAAGATTCAATCCCTCTCCAAAACACCAATGGTTGGAAATGATATCTGTGTCCTCATGTATTTTGTGACATATTTCATTAATACAATTTTCAGAGTGAATGGTTCCAAAGGGAGAGACTTCTACGCGCAGATTCAGGGAGCAGTTCTTACTGCCATTAACGTGCTGAAAAATACAGAAACCAATAAAACCGAGACGAGCCTCCTGTTCCGCCTTCTGGTTCTCCTCCAGCCGCATTTGTTTCTCGCTGAAAAGATTCTGGGAACGACCGCGACTCAACCCAGCGAAACAGCACTCTACTTTATCCGAGCCGATGAAAAGAGTACACTTCAATTCAGGGAGATTTACACGAGGCTCAAAGACATGGGAATTGACACTGGACTTGCTCTCCAACTTACAAAACGCCGCGTCGGTTCGAGCGAGGACATTGCCTATTTCCCTCCCGCAGATTCAGGCTCGGCACTTCTGAAAACCAGCTCCGTCATGGTGTTTGAGCCCTTTTCGGGCTCCCTCTCCAAGGCGGTTGACTTGCGGTCTGAGGCGGGTCGTCGTCTTCTGCGCTACAAAGTCTGGGAAAACGGTGCCCTCAGTGGGGCGTTTACGGAACTCGATGCGACAGTCGTTCAGGCCAGTTTGTCAGGTCTCTTCCGCAAGCGACCTGTGACGCACGATGTGTTGTTCTGTATGTATATTGTGGCGGCACAGATGTTTATTAATTCTCTGGATGCCTCCAAACTGAAGTGCCCTGTGCCTGTGGAACTGCGTGACCCGTTTGTGGCTCCTCTCCCCGTTCCTGCTGTTTTGGCACCTTCCGCCCCTGGTGGCAATGCTTTCTCAAGTGCCGCACTCACGTTCGGAGCGAAACCAGCCTCTGCGGCTGTGCCCGTCGCAAGCCCCGCTCCCGCTCCTCCCGCACCTTCTCAGAGTTCCGTTTCGTCTTCAGGCGCAGGCGCACCACCCCCTCTTCCCGTGTGTAGACAGGAACATTTTCTGAATCGCTCGTGGGATAGCAATCGCGGTGTCCGCTTTTCCGACCAACTTGTCAAACTCTTCTCTGCTCCTCCGTATTGCTTTAAAGACAAGGCGAATCTCCTCGGGCAAAAGATTGAAAAGGAAGTGCTCTACAATTACAAGCAGGTAAATGAGTTAATTAACCAGGTCCACCGAACCAACAAGGGACTTCCGATTCCCATAGGCTTCACAAGACGTGCGGATGGACTTATTGTACCCGCAGGACGCGTCGATGAGACTCGCATTGTGAACTTGGGCCAAGTGAGTGGAGTCATCCGCGGTGGCAATGTCACCCGCAAAAAGGGCAGGGGAAAATCAGCTCCGACGAAAAAGGCAACACGGAATAGAGTATGAATATCGCACTGAAGGCAAAATACGCCTTTTACTCCACACTTGTGTTTTTCCTCATTGCCAACCCAGAAACTTTTAAGATGACCCAAAAGGTTCTCGGATGGATATTTACAATTGCGGACATGGGAGGCTGCCCGACAGCGGCTGGCTTTTTCTTTCACACTGCCGTCTTTTTCCTCGTACTCTGGGGTATCATGCTCTTTCCCAAAGACCCGCAATAGCCTCTTCCGTTTTGGAATCATATGTGAGTCCGTCGTGAAGAAGCTTATACAAAAGGCATTCTGCCAGGACCACCGCTTCCTTCTGGCAAAATCCCTTCCTCTCAAATCCCACCACCGCACACGCAAAGACTTGACGGTGCTCCAGAGACCACCGTGTGTCAATCGGCATAGGAATCTCTCGCCAAGAGCCTCCTACAAAGACCCACTCTGACTGTGACATGTGAGCCTCCCTCTTCTGTGAATAGAGAGCCTATGCTTTAGGGTGGTGAGGTGGGGGCTAAACATTCCTCTCATTCTTCTGAATAGAGAAATGATTGGAGGGCGCCTCGCTGCTTTGTTTCTGCTTGTGACAGGAGTGTTTTCTGCGAATACCCTCAAAGACTGCTCGGCAGGGACTTCCGTTTTCAAATACGGCTCGGCCTCCCTGCTTCCTGACCCTGTTGTCCCCGGTGAGAATTCTACATTGTCTATCTCCAGCGTGATTCCAGAAGGTGTGACCGTGACAGATGGGACTGCGAAATACAGTCTCTCTCTCAATGGAATCCCGTTTCCCGCAACAGTGGACCCGCTCTGCTCGCAGGTCGAGTGCCCCCTAGTTTCTGGACCCTATTCCAATACAACTGTGAGCGTCTTTCCCAGTGGAGTATCCGGCAAAATCGTCTCTAAGATTGAGTGGTTTGACACCTCCAGTACACTTCTGTATTGTTTGGAAGTCACGACTCGCGTTTAGAGGATTGTTGAATTTATTCTGTCTTTACTAGAATCATGCAGTGGATGACGATTTTAATTGCGCTCGCCCTTCTCGCGGTTGCGATTGTGGTTGGACTCATTCTGTATTCCAAATATTCCGTCCAGGGGTTCCAGAATCCGTCTCCCCCTTCCGTTCCCACGTTTACGATGTTCTACGCAGATTGGTGCGGACACTGCAAGAAGGCGAAGCCTGGCTTTGTGGAGTTTATGGGAAATGGAGAGGTCCAAGTCGGTGACAAGAAGGTGAAGATTGACATGATTGAGGCGGATTCTGGAAATGAGAAGCTGAATCGCATGCAAGTGCCAGGATACCCGACCTTCATGCTCGAGCTCCCGTCTGGAAAGGTGGTGGAGTACAAGGGCAAGCGTGATGTGCCTGGATACCTGGAGTTCTTGAATGCGGAGCTCGGTGTGAAGTCCTCGACCTCGTAATCATGCGACTGAGAATCGCCGCTTTCCATTGGAAGGACGTTTCATCGATAGGAATTCTCGCACCGCTTGATAACCCTTCTCTATCATTTCTCTTCGGACGCACGCCTCTGCTTCAAAATCCCACATTGGATATTCGCCGCAGGGAATAATAATTACTCGGTCTGAGTGTTGTTTTACTAAAGAAACATGTCGTGGCATGAAAAAACACGCATACACTTGATGAAAATAATCTCCTATGGAACTTATTTCCTTCACTTGGACGTGGTCCATACTGAACCCAATGGAAAGAGCGTGTTTTTGCTCTTCAGGTGTCAGAAATGCGAGTGGATTGTTGTTGAGAGCCCCTCCGTCCACCAAATAGTGATTCGCCGACGGCTCCCGATAGGGAACAAAATAGCCTGGAATTGCCATAGAGGCATGGAGAGCATCCACCAGTTTCGCAGCAGGTGTTGCGGCCAGAGAAAACTCGAACGGCTGACAGGTAAAAATATCCGCAGCAAAGATTCGAATGTGAGAGGCCGAGGGATTCTGGCTGTAGAATTCCGCAAACGTACAGTCTGGAGAAACGCCACGCTGTTTCAAAAGACTCTCCAAGAATTTTCGCAAACGGGCCGCATTGTCAACTCCAAACGTCTCCAGAAACTCAAACATGCTGTCAGGTTCCAGATTCCGAATCTGACTGAAATCAAACTTCTCCGAGAAATTGCGAACGGTCTCTATGGAATACCCTATCGCAACACAGAAGGCTATCAAAGCCCCTGCTGAAACACCGATATATTCCTTCACAGCACGCAGAAGACCTGCCTCCTCTAAGGCCTGGAGTGCTCCTGCGTGGGCGACGGCACGAATGCCGCCTCCACTCAAGACAATTCGCAAAGGTGGAATCATGTGGCCCTCTCTCTTCTATTTCATACACGACAGTCCCATAAGCCCAGCAAATCCTGCGGTCGTTGCCGACTCCAGCCAAGGAATCTTTCCATCCTTGACCTGCTTGAAGGCTGCCGCAGCCGCTACGAGTAGCAACTGGGTGGAGAGGCTGAAATCGCAAATGCGGACCAGAGTCTCCGTGTGGTTCATCAGAATTCCGAGACCCGCAATGCCTGTCGTTGCGTATATCGCATTCACGGGTGCCTGTTTCTCATTCAATTCTGTGAAGATTTTGAGAGATTGGAAATCCTCCGAGAAACTGAAAAGATAGCGAGTGGTTGCGAGGAACGCCACGAACGTTGTGACTAACATGAAAAGAACCGTCAGATATTTAATGATTTCATCCGACGAATGGCCGAGGAAGGAATTCACCAGCTCTCCCACAATGTTATCATAGTTCTTTATTTGTTTCAAGTCCACAAAAGAGACAATGGCAAAAGACAACCCCAGAACAAGAAGAAACGAGATGAAGTTCGACCAATAGAAGGAGCGAGGGATATCCTTCTTGTCTTTCGCCTCCTCTGTAAACTTAATCAGCGCATCAAATCCCGCCAGGATGAAATAAAAGAAGAGCAGACTCAGCACGAAGGAGGGACGATTGGAAGCCCCCACTTCAGAAATGCCATTTCGGAACAGCCCTGACACTCCCAGACCCGCAATGAGAGTCAGGAACAATATCAGCAAAACCATGAATGAGTTAATCAATTCTTTGTTAAGAACAAGGCCCTTCAGCGAGAAGATTCCCATTCCGCCCAGCAGAAAAAGGGCAAAGAGAATTTGGCCGGTCCACGTTCCCTTCGGAAAGAGCATGTGCGAACAGAGAACCAGAATTGTGCTGATACTAAGAATATTGAATGCGAGAATCGCCGTCGTTGTCAGATTCGCAGCAGCATCTCCAAAGATGGAGCGCACAAAATCAGATTCTGCCGTGTTTTGTTTGGAACTTTCAAAGGCGGTTTCGTACGTTTTGGACGACCCATAAAACAACGCCGCCGCGGAAGCCAATGACACCGGCCAGTAATCGCCACCCTTTGCTATCGCCTCACCGACGAGATTGAATCCTCCCGAACCCAATATTGATGCGATTCCAAAGAAAAGCAGGTCTTGAAAGGAGAGTGTTTTTTTCAGTTCTGTTTGCGGGGGAGAAGAGGACATGCGATTTCTACTCCAGTGTTAGGTATTCGCTCCTAAACAGAGATGAACGCACGTCCTCCCCTCTCCGATGACGCCCCTCCCAAATTAGAACCGAAACACCTGTTTGAAAAGCGTATGAGTCGGGATAAAGCTCGTCTCCGTGCCTACAACCAATTGCTGACCCAAATTCACCACCGCATTTTTACAACGTCTCAGCTTCCTGGGAATGCGAATTATGTGATGTATACTGTGCCTCCCTTTATTCTTGGCCTACCCCACATTGACCTGGAGGACTGTATTATCTACATTGTGTATCAGCTGCGGACGAGTGGATTTGAGGTTCGCTTCACGTATCCGAATTTGCTGTATATTTCATGGAAGAATTACGAGAAGGAGTATCTTGTGAAACAGAATCCAATTGTGAAGGCAATGACGCCCCCTCCGCCTCCGCAGAACAGCAGCAAAAAGGGGGCAGGAGGGAATCGTGGGGGTCCAGGACAGAAATCGCGGGTTTCCTTCTCAACTGCGGAACCGAAAGCAGAAGCCCCCTCGACTGCTCGCTCCGCCGCAGAATACAAGCCGCCCCAGAGTTTCGTCACAACTATGCAGACACCGCAGCATCAGCCACGCCCTGGCGCAACAGGAGCTGGAAATGTCTTGGCCGATTTGTGGAATTTCACGTGAGGATGTAAAGCAGATAGGCGCACTCTCTTCAGAGAAATGGCAAGCGCAGAGGAGCAGTTGGCCTATTATCTCGCAAACAAGGATGAATTTCGCGGCGAAGAGGGGCACAAGATGCTGATTCAGAAATTGAAGCCGTATTTTCCAGTGTTTGGAAAGAAGACGCTCGCAATTGATGTGGGGGCGAACAAGGGGGGAGAATGGGAAGGGATGCGTGAGATTCTGCGCGAGTCTGGGGGGCGAATTCTGGCCTTTGAGCCCAATCCCGTCAATCTTCCAGGACTCCAAGAGAAGGCCAAGCAATTTCCCGAGGTGGATGTGTTGCCTGTTGCGGTCTCTGACAAAGAAGGACGAGAGCCCCTTTTCTGTTGGAAGGAACGGCCGCGCAACAGTCCTGGATATTCTCTCGCAGGACTCCGCGCAGGCGGCGTGAAAATCGGAGAAGTCGTCGTGCGAACGTTGGATTCTGTTCTGCGGGACTATCCTCCTGAAGAATGGACTATCAAATACGTGAAAATCGATACGGAAGGAAATGATACTCTTGTCATCCAGGGACTCGCAGAAAATCTTCACCGCGTGTATTGTATCCTGTTTGAGGCGAGCGATTGCCTGGACGACCACCGTGGTCCAGGACACGCAGACCCTCTCCGCAAGTGCGTAGACCAACTGGATGCGGCAGGATTTGATGTCTATCGCATTGGCACGCGACGTTTGTTGCGTATCAATGGAGAGATGTGGAAGCCCGAGTACGAGACGGTGAAATTCTGGTCGAATTGTTTCGCCGTGCGACGCGATGCGAAGATTCTGGGGTTCATCTGCGATTCACGCGGGTTTTACGTGTAGAGCGACGGGCTTGGCGGCGTCGTGTGCGGCGACGTCTTCCTCCTTTCAATCCCTTCGATGCCAAATATTTTGTGATGTCTTTCTCAGCACTTTGGCGGGTGATTTGAAGAGACATGGCAAACGGAAACCGTGTCTGGACGAACAGACTGCGTTGAAATCCCTCCATTGTTTTGGTGAGATACGCTTTTTCCTTGACTAGTTCTACAATCCGAGTATCTTTGTTTTGATTTTCGGGTTTTAGCTTCTTCAATTGCTTGTTGGTAGACTTCATAAATGTTACAATCTCATCTATTTCGCGAATCTGCTTTTGTAAATCCTCAATCACCTTTTCACGCACTGGTGCGCCGAGGCCAAATCTATCTGAAAAAAACTTCTTATAATGTTCTATCATGATTAGCGTAATTGCCTGTAAATCTGCGACGGTCAACTTCTCATCATTGATGTAAGATACAAGTTTTTTCCAATCTTCATCGGAATTTAAGTAATACTTTTGCTCTGCGAGAGAATTCAAAACAATATCAAATTTCTCTAAATTCAATGGTTTTTCATTCTTCCAAATAGTTTGAGTAAAGTACAAATTGTACTCAATCACTTGCTTGCTGAGAAGAACTAGTTGTGACCTGTTCTCTACAAAGGGTTGGCCGCCCACAATACGGTCAATATCGCTTTGGAATGACGGCTTCAGTTTCAAATATTCTTCTGTGAACGGATACGCTTCTTGGAAGAGAAATCCTACCTCGTGTAATTTCTTGAAGAGTTCCCATGTAAATGAGAATTGCTTTGCTTTGATTCCTCTTCCATATACGATAGAATTGCGATACGGGCTTGGAAAGGGGCACATCACCAGAAGAGGTTTTGTGACACCGACCACTTTGTTTTTCAGTTTCATGGCCTCAAGAATATAATACATGTAGTAATTGACAAGAACATCCTTGTAGAAGGGATACGTATCATTGTATAAGCTCTTTCGCTCTGTCGAGGCATCCTCTGATATCGGCACAAACGGAAATGAGAATAGCTTTGTATACACACTATCAAAGTCCTCGCTTGTGGGGCCCTTTGGCATGGACTCGTCTTCAAACACCGTCATCATGGAAAAAAGATGTTTCATTCCATCCTTTCCCTCTTTTTGAATTTCAGTGTAAAACTTCCCTATTGCCGCCGTGTATTCTTCATCTGTTTTGGAATGTTTTTGTGTGAACTCGCCGAGCAATTCAGTAAGTTCCTTCTCAATGCGTGCTAATTTAGTCTTAGAAGGCAGGTCAAACTTGAGAAGCATCCTGACTGCGGTGAGGAGCGCATCCACGAGTGGAGGAATTGGCATGTCTGAATAAAGAGCAATAAATATCGGCAGCATTGATTCTTGACAGACGAAATAATAATATGCTGTAAGATGCTCTTTCAAAACAGTAAAATTGGGAGGATAAATCTTTTCACCTTCTCCTAAATATGAACTTCTATCCATTGTAAGCAAGTAATCCATAATGCGAAATCCGATAATCAGTTTTCCCTCTTTTCCTTTGGGGTCTCTCGGATAGAATTGCCTGTAGAAGGTATTAAATACATCGTGAAAGAAATACTGTGGTTTGAAATTGAGTGGCTCTGAAATGAAAAGTATCCGATGTGAATCGCGGAATTTCTGTCGTTTCTCCTCCGCCAGTCGCTCACGTTCTTTCTTGTATTCTTCTTGTTCCTTTTCTGCTTCGACTTCCGCAATCGCCCGCTCAATCGCTGCGGCCTCCTCCTCGGCCTTTTTCTTCTTTTCTTCCCGCCGTTTCTCAGCTCGCACACTCGCGAGCCGATTTCGCTCCAACGAGGCCGCAATTCTCTGCTGTCTGCGTTTCTCCTTCTCCACTCGCTCCAGCTCCTCCTTCTCCTCCTTCTGCCGTTTCAGCAGATTCTTCAGAACCTTGCGTTGAGACGCTTCATCCTCCTTCCCCTCCTGAAGAGATTCAGCAACGGCCAGCACCTCCTCCGCGTCCACCCGCAGCTGCTCCTCCCTCTCCTGCTGGTCCACAGAGTTCCTGTCATCTGAGTCATCGCCCGACAGTGGAGAGACGCTGCTGCGTGGTTCGCTTCCTTCCTCCAAGCTTGCGGCAAGAGCGGCGGCCAACTCAGGGTCCACGTCCGCCTCCGCTTCCGCTTCCGCAGAGGCTGTCTCAGCCCTCTTCAATGCTTTCATCCTCTCATCTCTGGCTCTCGCTTTGTAGGTTTCTCGCAGTGCCTGGGCCTCCTTGAGGTCCCCTCGAAAAGAGTTCAGATTTTTGACCGGCTCTGGCATCCTCGATTCATCCGACTTTGCCGTTTCAAATTCAGCGAAAACCTCCAGTCGTTTTTGCTCCACAGTCCACGCAATTCCCGTAAAGGACGGCAGTCGTGAGAAGACAGAAAAGGTCTCCACAGAGAACTCACTTAGTTTGCGAATCATATATGGATTCATGAAATACTCATTTTTCTTCTTGGCAATTACAAGGCAATAACTGATGAAGAGGGTATATGTTGTCATGTCTACAGGACTTCCCATAAACAGATAATAAATTCGCTGAAACAAGTCCTCTACACGCATTTTGGAGGCGAGGAGTTTCTTCCGCAGAACCTCCTCTCGTTCCAAGTAATCCGTGTCAGGAACAACCAGAAGACCCTTTATGATTTTATTATAAGCGTCCGCATCCTTTTGAAGCATCTCAATTCTGTAGTCAAGTGTTTGAAACGCGCTTTCCAAAAATCGTCCAAGAGTTGGTTTTACAATGGACCCTCTCGCATCAATCGGCACAAATTTCGTATCCAGGCCTTGCGGAAATTCCGTCACGAGTTTCAATTCAACAATCCGTTCCAACTCCTCCCCTCTCCGTATCCAAACTGCGACCTTTGAGTAAAAACTCTGATTTATGATTTGCGCCACAACGTAGCGCTCTCGACCTACCACGCGGACCGAACGAACCTCTCCTGGAATACCTCGTAGACGTCTGTCATAGCTTCTGGACCGACTCACCTCTATGTTTTGGTCTATGTTGGCAGGGACCATGTCAGTAGAGCCTGGGGCGGCATCACTGCCTATAAATCGCATTTCCAGAAGTTCTATGACCCTCTCCTGAATCCAATCAAAATACTGCTGGTAAAGAGGTGTTAATCTCTGCTCGCTTGTATACGCTGGAAGAAGTACACCCTCTGAGGAGGAGAGAGGCAAAATGTCAATGTCAATGTCGGTGGACCGCACAGGAATTTTGTCAAGAAATGTCATTGCTGAACCACCGACAACAATTGCTGCGGGCCCTTTTCCTGGTGTGCGAAACGCCTCTGTTATCTCTTTAGGGGCAGACGAGAAATCAAGTCTCTCGAGGAGACTGAAAAACAAGTGTTCCAGATAAGGAGCTCCCAGTTCCAGAAACTGAGCCCGCTCTTCATTGTGGAAATTCTTGGCAGGGTCCAGCAAATAAAAGGACGGGATACCTTTGGTATTGTTTGCGAAAAAATCCAGCACCTCCTCCTGTGAGGGTTCCCGTGGCGAGGCCATCTCTTTCTACTGTAGAAAATTAGGAAGACAAACACACGATTGCAGCAGGTTTTTTTGTCTGGGCTTGCGGTTGCGGTGGCGGAACGTCCACACTCAAATCATCGTCGTGTCGATTCTCAAAATACGCCTGGAACATCGGATTCCACACTTGCGGCTCTCTCCATTCCATCACTCCATCCGCATTGTGTCGCACTAATTTCTGAATCTCTACGCCGACATTGAGAAGTTTGTGCCGCTCCGCATATTGGCGATTCACTCTGGACCCGTGATACAAATGATAGAGATGATATCCTTTCAGATATGTAATCCGTGGTTTTGAAATACCCTGGTACTTGAAATATTCTCCACAAATCGCTTTCGGAAGTGACTGAAACTTGTCTGGGAACTTTTTCTTGAGCCACACTGCCGTGGAGAGTGTATCTCCACTTCCGCTCACTGCGTAGTCAAAAAATCCATTGTGTTTGTACCACTTGCGTCGCATACACCATGCGAATCCTGGATGATACTCAAACGACCACTTCTCTCCTGGCATCAGACACACCGTTTTTCGACTCAGTTGTGTCTCCCTGTATGTGAGGTCTAACCAGTGGGCCTCCTCAAACGGCTGGACGATGTCGTGCGTTTCCAGAAGCTCGGATGTCTTCTCATACCATGTCGGGTCTTTGAAGAAAACGTCGCTGTCTAAAAATGCGAGTTTCGTATACTGTTTCGGTAGTCGTTTTACAAGAATTCGGTACAAATTCTCCTTGTGAAACATGACGGAGTTGGAACGCACATGGACCGCGTCAGGAATCTCGGGTTCTCGTCCCTCATATACAAGTTCAATTGTAAAAACGGGGAGACCTTGGAGCTCAAATTTGTTTCGAGCGTACAAATAATTCATCAGAAGACGCTTTGTCTGGGCGGGATTGAATACCACCAGGCAAATCGCCATGTCTTTGGAAGGCCTCGCACCCATCTCTTTCTACTTAGTAGTCCCATCTCCTACACCACCGATGGTGAGGAGGACACTGCCATCTGTAGCGCCACCAAGGGCGGTGAAAATAGCCGTCTCCAGGTCTATACACTATATACTCGACAAATCCCTCGCTCGTAAGCATCGCCTTCGTGCTGGTATTGAAAACGAGTATCAGGGCGAGAACACCAAGCGCAAAGAAGAACCACCACATTCTCTACGGAGACTGCAGAACTTTTACTGTCTATCGCACAACACAATGAGTTTGTCTTGCTTCACAAACGAAACCACAAAAAAGATAAGACTTGCGACCAAGCATGAAACACCTCCAATCAATGATTTCAAATAACTTGTTTCCCACTTATGCGCCTGATTGGAACCCCAGACAAACAGATTGTATCCTGCGACGGGAAGAAGCAATACAGCTCCTACCTGATAAAGACGATTGCGTGACAAACGAAGAGGCATTGCTACTTCGTATTGTAATTTACCTTAAGGCTCACAGACACCTCTAAAAGACCAGTTCGTAGTACTGAACGAACCCATTCGGGCCCAGCAGTCCTGCCGCGGCGAGGGTCTCTGGTGTCATCTTCATTGAATTAAATACCTTCACCTTTGGAATTAGAACATCCAAATAAATGAAACTTTTGTCCTCGTAGACTGTGTGAAGAGACATGATTCGCATCTCCTTCGCAAAGCAGAGATTTAGATACTCTCGCAAGTCCACAAAAGATGAGAATCGGATTTTGGTATTGTTCGTCCAGGGGGCCTCGCATCGCTCCTCTGGCTTCGGAGTCGCATCCAAGAGAAGATACTTGAGTGACTCCTTTGGAAGAATGTCAATGAAAGTAATGATGTTCGTTTGATAGTTCTCAGAATACATCGTCGGGTGTAAATGCTCGGAGCGGCACGGACCCTTCAATTTTCCTTGGCGTGAAGGAGGGCCGACAGCCGTTCTGCGACGACCGCACCGAGTTTTCTCTTTCCCACGAGAGTCTCCGCGAGCTGCTGAGGTGTCGCCGTCCAGATACCTTCCAAGGTTCTGAATTGATAGAGGAGTGCCTTCGCTCCCGCCGCAGACACTCCAGGGCATTGCTGGAGAACAGCAGACGCAAAAACAGCAGGGTCCTCGCGATTTCCGCGTTTGGATACGCAAATTGTGTCGGTGTACTGGACTTTCGCAGCCTCCTCCGTACAAAACACGTGCGGCTCCGCGGCAATCTGTTCGGCCAGAAGCTTGCAGAGATTCGCGGTGTCTGTTGGGCTCGCCGTCTGAAGTACAGAGACTCCGTAGCGGAGAGTGAGGCGTGTCATGTGTTTCAGAAGAGCCGATTCTGGGAGCCTGCCTGCGAGTCTATCGAGCTCACCTTCTATGATATAAAGTGGACGGAAGCCGTTTGTTTGGCAATAGGAAAGGAGTCGGGTGCGCTGTTCTCTGTAGCGCCCATCCAGAATGGATGCCTCCAAATCCGCAGCCGTTTTCCGCTCCGCGACAATTCCTCCGCGCCCCAGCGTCTCTCCACTGAGGCCAATCCACACATCTCCCACAGGAAGGGCCTTGGACGGCCATCCCAGAATACGGATGAGTTCGCGTTCTCGCATATCCAAGACAGATGCGGCCATGGAGGTCTCTTTTGTCTTGAAAAGATTTCTTCTTAAGTTGCTTTAATACCACTTCTCTCTCGGCTCTGTGGGGGCGAACATCCGCTCCAGACCAGGAGTCCATTGGCGGTAGTTCCAGCGACCCGTCCGAGTGGAGCCTCCAGGCTCATAAAAGGGGTCCAGAGAGGTATTCACGTCCATCGCTGCCTGCGGAACCTGAATAGTGTTCTCTCCTGACGCGGCAGAAGGGTCCTCAGACACTTCTGCGCTGGAATCTGTCTCTTCATACACGATTTTCTCATCCTTGCGACGAGTGCCGACGACCTCATACACATTGTTGTCCTTCTTCACAATCTGGGGAATCTCACCCTTCGCATCGTAGATTTTGCGGATGAGTTCAATGGCATCCTCTACATCGTAGGTCGCCAGGTCTCCCGCCAGTTTCGGTGAGTAGGTCTGAAGAAGTTTGCGCTCCTCCGCCTCCAAGGCACTTGTATCCGGGGGCTGGAGAGATTCGTCCGCTATGTTCTTGTAAGGGTCCTCCTTCGGCTCAAACGGCTTGTTCTGATTCTCAAACATCTCCTTGAGGCCGCTCTGGAAAAAGGCAGAGGAGGGAGGCTGCGTCGACCAGTCCATAGGATACTGGCTCTGAAGCTTGTTGAGGAGCTCCGTGGAAACTTCGCGGTCAGACTCGTTTCCAAACACCATGCTGTATTCATAGTCATCCACGTTCAAAATCTGCGACGTCGTGTAAGGCTTGTCCGTCTGCTGAATGACAACTTCTTTGCTTGCTGCGTCGGATTTTTTCTTCGGCTCGCACGGCTTTGTCTTGATTTCAGCAGCATAACCCTCACGCAAGTATTGGCGGTTGCTGATGTAGAGGTAGATGTATGAGAAAACTATGATGGCTCCTACGAGGAGGATGGCTGTGTTTTGGAAGTCCATATTTCCTTCTTTCTCTACTGTAGGTAAGGAATGGATTCCGTAGATGTTCGTTCACCTGAAACAGTATCTCAATTTGAAGACATGCTCTCCGCTGGACCCATCACAATCGTTCTTGTCTATGCCGATTGGTGCGGACATTGTACGAAGTTCAAGGAGAACGTCTGGTCCAAATTAATGAAGACCCCGAATCGTAAAGTGAATCTTGCAAGCGTCCACTACGACCAGCTTGAGAATACCAGCCAGAAGAATGCGTCAATCAAAGGATATCCGTCCGTGCTGATTGTTGGGTCAGACAAGAAGGCCGCTACCTTTCCTGATGGGTCCAAGAAGACCAATGCGTTCCCGAAGGCCAATGATGTGGAAGTTATGGAAAAAATGGTGACGAAGAATGCGGAGAAAATTCTGTCTGCTCCTCGGATGGTTGACGACATTGTAGAGAAACCCGCAGTGGCAGTAGCAGAGGATACAAAGATGTCAGGAGGTGGCGGTGCCAACAGCGGAAGTCTTCTCGACGCGATTGCTGAATTTATCCGTGGGGGGCCTGCTCCCGCCCCTGTGACACAAGGAGGCGGCAAAACACTGCGGAGACGGAGAGGTGCTGCGTCTGCGAAAAAGAGACGCGCAAAGACACGTCGCTCCAAGCACAAAAAATTGACGAAGTAAAGTGTGGTCCTATGAGCCAAGGAAATGCTTACCACCTCTCTCGTCCATACGCAACCCATCTCTCCGTCCAGCCCCCATGAGCTGGTCCCTTGTGCGCTCCGCATCTCTGTCGCACAGCGAGACACACGCATCCCGACTCATTTCATTCTACTCCTCGATACCAGCGATAGCATGAATGAAGAGAATAAGCTGGCAAATGTAAAGCAATGCATTCGCCTGCTTATGAATGTCCTCGGGTCCGAAGACTTTATTAGCCTTATTACATTTGCGAGCGACAGTCGTGTTGTTCTGCGACGCGTACCCGCCGATTCCACGCATCGCTCCATGATTGAAACCACCGTGTCCCAGATTTCCACCGACGGAATGACGAACCTCTCAGCCGGCCTCAGCAGTGTCTACACTCTCATGCAGGGAGAGACACTCAAGACGGGGCTCATTCTTCTGACCGACGGACACGCCAATGTAGGCAACTACGCTACAGACCAACTCCGTCTCGCCATGGAGTCTCTTCTGGAGAGATATCCTCTCCTCAGCCTCTCCAGCGTCGCCTACGGAACCAACCACAACTCCGAGCTCCTCCAGGTCTTCAGTCGGAACTCCAACGGCTCGTATTGTATCGTGAATTCTCTGGAAGATACTGCGGTGGCAATTGGAGACACACTCGGTGGCCTCATGAGCTGTGCCGCTCAGACTGTTGAAGTTCTGTGGCCGCGGGGCTCGGAGGTTCTCGGCATGTACCCGTGTAGCACTGTGGAGAATCACGTTGTGATGCGGTTTGGAGATTTGTATAGCGGAACGGATAAGATTCTGCTGGCGAATGTGCCGGCGTGCGACCTGTCTGAAGAGGGTGCCGTCCAGATTCGGGGAATGGAACTCCCCTCCTTCACCCCCTTTACACACCGCGTTGCTGCCAGCACATATCTGGGTGACCGCGACCGCGAGATTGTACTCACCCGTCTCCAGATTCAGTGTGCGACTCTCTTTCAGCGGATTCGCGAGTGGACGACCCTCACGGACAATCAGCGCACCGAGCTGGACGCTGAAGTTGCCAGATTCGCTCACGCTCTGGAGGATGACTTCTTGAGCGGCCACCCCGTCCTTTCAATGCTCCAGGAAGAGCTCCGCTCCATTCGCAATGCGCTGGCGGTTGTGCGCTCATCTCGCGGGCCCGACCGTGAGATGGCAAGTATGCTCTCCCAGCACGAGACCTATGTGGGACTGGGACGCGGGGCAACCACCAGCATTCAAGCTCCTTCCGCTCCTCCACGCCGCACACGCGGCATTCGCCGCCAGCAGGCTGTGGGTCTCAGCAACAGCCCGTCGCGTGGTGGATGGAATCCTGTCGAGCTCAATGCGGCAGCGGCTGACCCTGAAGACGTCGAGGAGCGTGCCGCCACTCCCCCGCCACCCGCAGCGACGCCGCAGATGACAAGTCCCTATCAGAACACGCATCAGCGGCGAGTGACACAGGTGCTGCGGACAATGTCAACTCAGGAGCACTGAAGTGTGGGGTAGGAACTCATAAAAGGGGGCGTGACGCTGATTGTATCATAAATAATTTTTTATTGGCAGAGTGTGGGACCTCAGGGGCGAAAAATTGGCACCCTTTCCCCGGCTAGAGTATACCACACACAGGCGACGGATGGTTCTCTTTCATATTCTTGACGCAATTACACAGGACGAACAAGAAAAGGAGAAGACAGAGGAGGTTCGCGTAGTCTCGTATGAGAGCGATGGCACCGTCGTGACCGACGATGAATACGAGCCGACTGCCGAGCGACACTCCTCGTACCGCTCTTCCAGCAACATGGAAAAACACGCCATGGTAATCCACCTCTTCGGAGCCGATGAAACGGGTGCTCCTATCCGAGCGAATGTCTACGGATTCCGCCCCTATTTCTATGTGGAACTTCCAGCTAACGACAGTACTCAGAAACGCCTTTTCAAAAGCAAACTCAAAGATGCTCTGAAACGGAAAGGCATTCCTGAATCCATCGTGGGAGTTGAGTGGGTCTCCATGAAGAAGCTCTATGGATACACGGGTGGACGCGAGTTCCCCTTTGCGAAAGTGAGCGTTCCCAGCATTGTTGCGTTCCGTGCCATCAAACGCATCTTCCTAGAGACGGAATTCAATCAGCCCATCTTCAAACTCACGCAGAGTGGAGAACCACTGAAGGTCTATGACTCCAATCTGGACCCGATGCTCCGCTTCTTTCATTTGCGGGATATTGCTCCGTGCGGATGGGTCTCCCTTGATGCCGAGCCTGATGAAGACGGACATCTTGATTGCCAGTGGGAGGAGGTGAATCCAGTGGCAGCCCCACCCATGCCCTCTGCTCCGTTTCTGCTCGCAATTTGGGATATTGAGTGCTATTCCGCATCAGGAGACTTTCCTGTCGCAGAACGCGGCGACCCGATTATCCAGATTGGCGTTGTCCTCGTGCGAGGTGGAAAGGTAGAAGGCAAGCACATCTTCGTCCGCGGAACCTGCGACGAGATTCCTGGGGCGACCGTCCACTCCAGCCCTACTGAAAAGGGGGTCCTGGAGTCGTGGGCGAAGGCAATGATGGAGTGGAATCCTGATATTCTCATCGGATACAATATCTTCGGTTTTGATGAGCGATATTTGTGGAAGCGGGCCGAGAAACTCGGCATCAGCGGAGACGACGCCCTTCAGAGTCTCAGTCGCCTTGCCGATTGTGGAAAGGAAGTGAAGCTCGAGGAGAAGCGGCTCAGCAGCTCCGCACTCGGTGACAATTACCTCTACACCTGGAGCAGTCACGGTCGCGTTCAGATTGACTTGTATCACTACGTCAAGCGCGGCTACAATCTACCTTCGTACAAACTTGACTCCGTCTGCCAGCATTTCATGAGCGGAAAGCTGAGCGGAGTTGACGTTAGCTCTGAACCCGGCAAGTGGGTACTGCGGACCAAGACGACGGGTGACGTCATCCCTGGACGCTACGTTGTTCTTCTTGACGAGACAGGCGATGTCGCGGTTGAGAAGCTCAAGGTCGTGGAGATTCGCCCAGGGTCCGCTGTCGTTGTGGAGGCGCCCAGCGGCGATGATGCGGAAGACATCGCGCGGGAAACAGCAGATGCCGTCAAGTGGGCGGTTGTCAAGGACGATGTGAGTCCTGCGGACATCTTCCGCCTGGACCGCGGCTCCTCCGCAGACCGCGCTCGTGTCGCCGCCTACTGTATTCAGGATTGCGACCTGACGTATGAGCTGTATAAGAAGCTGGACGTGTTTAACAACGCGATGGCGATGGCGAACACGTGCCCTGTGCCGATTCCGTACATCTTCACTCGCGGCCAAGGCATCAAGATTGAGAGTCTGATTTTCAAGGAGTGCCTGGCGAGCCGCCAGGCGATTGAGACGCTGGCGAATCCGAACCGTGGCGCGACTCTGGAGAGCTACGAAGGAGCGATTGTGCTTGACCCTCAGCCTGGATTCTACTTCGACGCCCCCGTGGGAGTCGCAGATTTCGCATCTCTGTATCCGAGCACCATTGAATCCGAGAATATCAGTCACGACTCTCTTCTGTGGGTGGAAGACCGCGATACGAATGGGAAATTTCTCAAATACAGTTTCGGGTCCAAGGAAGCCGAAGCGTATCTTGGAAAGGGTGTGGGAATCACCGAGATTGAGTTTGACATTTGGGGCAATCACCCTGAAGATGACGCAAAGAAGCATCCACGGAAGATTGTGGTGGGTCGACGGAAGTGTGCCTACGCGAAACTCCCTGGAGACTTGAAGGGAACTCTTCCCACCATCGTCCAGAAACTTCTCGCCGCCCGCAAACGGAAGCGGAAGGAGGCCGAGAAGGAGACGGACCCGTTCCGCAAAGCGCTGTTGGATGCCGAGCAGCTCGCCTACAAGCTGACGGCGAACTCCCTCTACGGTCAGCTCGGTTCCTCCACCTTCAAAATCCGACTCCAGCACTTGGCAGCGTCAGTCACTGCCTATGGTCGCAAGCAGATTCTCTTTGCAAAGAGGGTGATTGAGAGGTTTTACGGGCCTGAGGCGGGAGACCCGCGCTGTACCGCAGAAGCCGCACAGATTGTCTATGGCGATAGTGTTTCAGGTGACACTCCTCTCTATCTTCAGGCTCCCTCAGGGAAGGCCTACATCCAGCGGATTGACGAACTCACATCTGCGTGGCTTCCGTGGCATGACACAAAAGAAGCGGCCGATGTGAGTGGAATTCGCATTTGGACGGACAAGGGCTGGACCACACTTCGCCGAGTGATTCGTCATCGCCTCGTACCAGGAAAGAAGATGTATCGCATTCTCACGCATACAGGTGTCGTGGATTGTACGGAAGACCACAGTCTAGTTGGTCCAGGCGGCGAGGCCTTGAAGCCGTGTGATGTTGGAGTAGGAAGTCGTCTTCTCCACAATGATTCTGTAGCTGGTGAATACGGTGGCAAAGAGTCATGCGAGATTTCCGCAAAGGAGGCATGGGCGATGGGATTCTTTCTCGCCGATGGCTCTGCCGATGTCTATGACTGCCCGAGTGGGACGAAGGCCACGTGGGCTATCAACAAAGCAGACAAGGCGCTTTTGGAGGAGGCCGCACGGAAACTCCCCTTTGAAACCAAGATTCTGGATACGGTCGAAAGCTCCCATGTCTACAAACTCGTCGCAGTGGGCGATATAAAGAAGCAGGCTCTCCGTTATAGAGCCCTCTTCTACAATGCGGCGCGTGAGAAACACATTCCTGAAGAAATTCTGAATGGGCCGTTGGAGATTGTGCGTGAATTCCTGGCAGGATTCTACGCTGGAGATGGGGACAAGGCAAATGGGTTTGGATACAAACGCTGGGACCAGAAAGGAAAGGAAGTGTGTGCGGGTCTCTACATTCTCTCTCGCCGCCTCGGCTTCACTGTGAGTTTGAATGATAGAACTGGAAAGGAGTCCGTCTTCCGTATGACGTTGACCGAGGGCAGCTTCCGTAAACCTGCGGATACCATCAAGAAAATGCGTGAACTGCCGACAGAATCCATCCAATACGTCTATGATATTGAGACGGAGAATCACCATTTCAGTGTGGGTCCAGGAGCCTTGGTCGTTCACAATACAGACTCACTCTTCGTGTGTTTCAATCCGCGTGACCCTGCTACGGGTGCGAAACTGGAGGGTGTGGAGGCCATCAAAGCCACCATGGAACTTACGGAAGAGGCTGGAAAGCGTGTGACAAAGTATCTGGCTCCTCCGCACGACTTTGAGTATGACAAGGTGTTCTATCCGTTTATCATCTTTAGTAAAAAGCGCTACGTCGGCAACAAATATGAAGAGGACCCCGAGCATTATTCTCAGACGAGCATGGGAATTGTCACGAAGCGGCGAGACAATGCGCCGCTGGTGAAAACTATCTATGGAGGCGCGATTCGCAAGCTTCTCAATGAGCGAGACATTCCTGGAGCTGCTGCGTTTGTCAAGGAAAAGACTATGGAGTTGGTGGAAGGACGAATGAGTTTGAATCAACTCACAATCAGCAAGTCGTTGCGTGCGGAATACAAGACAGCCACGCCGCCCGCTCACAAGATGCTTGCGGAACGCATCAAGGCCCGTGACCCTGGAAACGCACCTGCGTCAGGAGACCGCATTCCCTATGTATACATCTCAGCACCCATCGGCCAGGAAGCATCCAAACTCCAGGGTGACCGCATCGAGCATCCGAGTTATGTGAAGGAAAAGGGTCTGAAGTTGGATGCGCGCTACTACATCGAGCACCAACTGATGAATCCTCTCGCACAGCTCTTCTCCCTTTGCTTGGAACAGATGCCCGGCTTCCAGGGGGCTGTCGATGCCGCCATGCGAGAGACGGCGGCGAGCCGAATTCTCTTTGATGCCGCGCTGGAGGCGTGCAATCGCGAGAGTCGCAAACAGTTGGCTGCGAAATTCGGCATGACAGTGGTAGCTCCGCCACGCACGACGGGAGGCAGAGTGGCAGCAGTCGCAGCACCACCTGTGCCCGTGCCGCAGGTCGCACCAACGATGAAACGGAAGCAAGGAACGTTGGATTCTTTCATTCTGGATTCCATGCTTGTGGAAGCCATGAAGAGCTCCAAGAAGAAGGCTGCGGCGGCTGCCACGGTAGCAACGACGGAAGAGACGGCTCCTGTGACGGCCTCTGCTCCCAAAAAGAAGTCGGCAGCTGCGCCTGCTGCGAAAAAGAAAAAGAAATCAATTGAGCTGAATGTGTAGGGTAGACTATGGAAGCTCGTCTTCTTCAAGCCGCAGAAGAGATAGACCGATACCGAGCCAAATGTGCGGCGAGCGAGCTAAATCGTCTGGCTCGTTTTCGCCACGAATACATACCTTTTTTTGAGCCCAGGCAAAGAGAGCTCCGCGCCCTTGCGTCCAAGTTCGAACTGACACGAAACTGCCAGCTCGTCTTTCTTCATCCCTCCGCAGACTCTGGATTCCCCCACACTCGCCCCCAGAATCTTATCTGTATTCCCGCAGGATTTCAGTCAGGAGGAGGAGCCATGGAAGAGACTCTTCTCCACGAGGGATTTCACGTTCACCAACGGAACCACGAATCCGACTGGATGTCCTACTCCGTCAGACAGGGATGGTGGCCGATTCCTGCGTCTGAAGTTCCAGACCGATGGCGGGACCGATGCCGTCTCAATCCAGACACTCTCTCCCACCCCTTTTGGCTCTGGGAAGAACGATACATTCCTCTTCCACTCTTTACAAACGAAGCCTCGCCCTCTCTGCCAGGCACGGAGGTTCGATGGATGGATAAACGGTCAGGAATTCTTCTGAAAGAGCCTCCTCGTTCCTTTGTGGAACGATACGGTCCAATCGCACAACCAGAACATCCTTTTGAAACAGGGGCCATTGAATTCTCAAAACGAGGAATTACGACCCTCCGTGAAACAGAAGATGTTCTGCGGTTTCAGTAGAGAGGTGGATTTAATGGCGGCACGGAGTCTCCATATTACACAGAACATTTCCTTTGAAGATGACAATTCATTGGAGCTTCCTCTGAGCGCGTTTCCGCAGGAGCACATGACAGGATTTCTAAAAGATGCGAGCGGAGTCTCCTTCGCCCATATCCACTATACGAGCCTGTTGTTTGAGGGAGGATACGGTCTGCTCCACCGCGTCAATCGCAAATCTCTGCCCGATGAGAAAGTCGTACCTGCGATTGTGAAAGTTCCGAAAAGTGGTGCCTATCTCGGAAAAGAAGCATTGACACAATGGCTCGCATGGCAAACTCTCAAAAAATACGGACTGGAGTCTGCGACACCCGAGGTGTATGACATCTTCGTTCGCGGAAAAAAGGAAGTGTGTTTCTGTATGGAATTTGTGAAAGGCCACTTTCCCTATTCTCTTCTCGCAGTATCCCCCACTCCTGACATGGTTCTCTTTCAAATTCTCGCCCAACTCTGCCTTCTTCTTGGCATTTTGGAGAAAGAAATCCGCATGGACCACCGCGACCTCAAAGCGAACAACATCTACATTCGCGAACGACCCTGTAGCTATGCGGTGGACTTGTCTGGAAGTCGCTGGACGCTCTCGGCACCCTTTCAAGTCGTTCTTCTCGACTATGGTTTCGCGTGCCTTGGCAATGATATGAAGAGGACGCGAATTAATGTGAGTCCTGACATCTTTCCCCAGTCAGACCCATGTCCCAAAGAAGGCCGTGACCTCTTCCATCTCCTCACCTCCTTTTGGTCTATTCCCTCTATTCGTCAGCGGATGACATCCGCAACGCAGAAGGAAATTGACACGTGGCTCTACCAGCAGAAGAAAGATTATGGGAAATTGGCGAGAACATCCGTGGAACAGCGGACCTTCTATGTTATCACAGGAGAAGAGGGATTCCGCTATCCATTTCTGGAACCTGTGAATCTGCTCGCGCGAATCGCCCAAAAATATCCCCAAGTGGTCCAAAGAACTCCGAACTCTTCCTAAGAAGATGGTGGTTGCGGACCTGAAACTCGTTGTCTGTGTATGCGTCCATCCTGAACTCATCCTCTGGCAACTCGCCTCTCTTCGGCGATTTCTGAAACAGTCCTTCGACTACTGTGTTGTGGATGACAGCAAAGAAGAAAGTGTAAGTGCGACAATCCGAGACGTGTGTCTGAGCCAAGGTGTGGAGTATCTGCGGTCACCTCCGCACGAGCCTCACCGAGACCAGCCAAGCACACGCCATGCGGATACACTCATGTATGGGTTCAAGACTATGGAGCGGCGTGAAGAGGGATATAAATACGTGGGTACACTTGACAGCGATTTCTTTTTAATAAGCCCGCTGGACTTGGACGAGGTTCTGCGCGAAGAGAATATCCTCACGGTGAAACACACGCGCGAACACATTCGGTATTTCTGGCCTGGCTGCTGTATCTGGAGATGCGACACCCACGTCCTGGAGGATTTTCACTGGGATATCTGCGTCGACGGAGGCGTGCGCGCGGACACTGGCGGCACAACGTATTACTATTGGAGAGACAGAGGCGATGCAGTGAAACCGCTGGAACTTCTGGAATACCAGTTTCTCCACATTCCACGCGACCAATGGCTTCCTCTTCTCCAGAACTATCTGCCAGGGCCACTCCTGAATTTTTGCCTCTATGATATCATACTTGCGGACAGATGCGGCGTCTCCTGGTGGTCGGATATCTACGCAGACCCCCAGAATCGATTCGTCTTTTTCCATCTCCGAGATGTCAGCAACTGGCAGGGGGTTCGTGCGGAGTATCTTGCTGCGAAAATCCAGAGATTCTGCGACGCACTTCAAACTCACATTGAATCTGGGCTAACGAACATGCGGCAGTCTAAAAAATAAAAGGAGACCCCTATACATATGCCGATTGTATTTGTTACTCTTAGCGATTCGTATGCGGACAAGTGTAGACTTCATGGATTTGAAGCCCATACTCTCAGAATAGAGGAGTATGTGCCACGAAGTGGGCGACGCACGTATTACGTATCCCCCGCCAACAGTCTCTGTTTTATGGATGGAGGAATAGACTATTCTCTGAGTCGCATTCTCTTTCCTGATGTGGAACCCGAGGTGAAACGCCGTGTCAAAGAACTCGCTATTGTATCTCTTCTTGGGCGCCCTTATCTTCCCATTGGAAGCTCACTGATTCTTGACAGGGACGCGCACAGGTCACTCATCGTTGCTCCCACGATGCTTTTGCCCCAGAATGTTTCAGGCACCCGCAACGCATATTTTTGTACGATGGCTGTTCTCTCGAATATTTTGGAAAATAGAAAAGAAGATATAAACACTATTGATATAGTCTTTACATCTCTTTGTTGCGGATATGGAAAAATGGAAGAGGATGAATCCGTTCGGCAAATTCTCCAAGGCATCGCAGACTACAAACAGTATTGTCCCAGATGCGTAGACAGAAACACGGTGGTAAAGGAACCCACTCTTCACGAGCAACCAAAGTTATATCAAAATACGGAATTCTTTGCGATTCCTCCTGCTGAACTTCAGCACTGAATGAAAAATTGAGTTCCTTCTATGACAAAGTCAATTCCGAATTTCTCTTTGGCGACACACAGTGCCTTGTAGACACCGTAATATCCATAGCATCCAGGACTCCAGTCCATCCGCACATTTCCATCCGCATCGCGGCGCGTCTCGTCAAAATCGCAGACGTCGTCGCCTGCGAGAATTCCTCCCGTCTGAACTTTCGGAAGCCACGTCTCAATATCCGCCAGCACATGACTGAATCCGTGATTTCCGTCAATGTATACAAATGCGAGACTCTTGTTTGGGAAAAGAGGAGCCGCCTCCGCACTCAGCTTTCGCACCATCGCCACACGCTGACCGAACTCCCCCGTGAGAGAGGCACGAACACCCTCGAACATGCGGTCAAAATCCGCCTGGGACTTGTCATTCATCGCATCCTTGTACTCTCCGTCTCCGAACTTGCGATACGGGTCCACACAGTAAAGAGTCGTATCGGTTGTGGTGCGAAGAAGAAATCGGGAAAAATCGCCCTCGTGGACGCCGACTTCCACCAGACTCCCGCGAAGAGAGCCCAGTCTCTTTTTCACAATCTCAAGTCTTGACATAGGATGATTCTGGAGTACTACACGTCTCCGTTTGCTTAGGCCTTCCTCCAAAAGACACCACATCCATCTATCGGTGTAATCTCGGGTGTGAGGCCTCGCTCCACCAGAAAATCCGTGACTGCCGCACGGCATTTCAGAATGTTCCAGTCATCTATGATGACAAATCCGCCAGGACTCACTTTGTCATACAGCTCGCGAAGAACTGTCATTGTGGACCCATACATATCTCCATCCAGACGGAGAAGAGAGAGTGTGCCGATAGAGGCCTTTGGAATGGACTCCTCAAAGAATCCCTTTACGAATACGACGGAATCATCCAGAAGGTCATAGCGTTTGAAGTTCTCTTTCACGTGGGCCTCCGAGACAGCCAGAAAAGTGTATTCATAATGATTGTCGCCCTCATCCTGCGGCCACTTCTGTGGATTCGGAGGAGGAAGTCCCTCGAAACTGTCCGCAACATAGATGCGACGGCCTCCGTTGAACCATTTGTTGAGACCGGCCATGAAAATCGTTGCTCCGCCGCGCCAGACTCCTGTCTCCATGAAATCGCCTGGAATTCCCTCCATGAGAATTGTACGGATACAGTGCTCTATGTTATTCAGACGCTTCATCCCTATCATTGTGTGGGCCCGCTTCGGCCAATAGGTTCCATTCTGAATGTCATGGTCTGAGGCATTCTCGCCCTGGGGTGTCGTCCCCCACGCAACCACCTCCGACCCATAAATGGCGTCAAGGAGACACTTTTTTAAGAGCTCAGGGTACATTCTTCTGGAGAATTCACAGGTGTGTTTAGGCCAAAGAAGATTTGAAATGCGAACCAGCGGTCCCCCATTCCGTTGTAGTATCCGTCTCTCTGCGGAGCCAGAATGTGGCGGGGCGGAGTTTTTTCGGAGACCTGGAGTCTGAGGTCTGTACTCATCATCACGGATTGGTCGTCTCCTGCGAACCATCCGCGAGCCTTGTATTCTTCCAGAGTGTTGTAATAGGCCGCGGCCCACGTCTGCCACGCCTTCTTTCCTCCCGCAAAGATTGTGCCTCCAATACAATTCTCCTTTGCGTTTCGCGTGTCAATCTGAACCCACGGAGTTCCCGCTCGCACCGCCTCCCTCTGCCATTCGATGGTGCGGATATCCAGAAAAAGCATCTCGTCGCAGAGGGTCTCTGGATTCGGCCACTGGGGCCCAACGGCCTTCGCGATTCTTTCGTCTCGCCAGCATCCTGCGTCACACCAGACAAATTTGTCTGTCTGGAACGGGTTGAGAGCCATCGCATTCAAGACCATCCACGTTTTGCTGTTCCAAATGACAAACTGCTCTGGAGAGTGGAGATGCTTGAACTCATCCTGTTCCTCCATCGTTCGCGTCCAGAATTCCATCCAATCTGGGGTCTGGAATGGAAATTTCTCAAAGGGCATGGGGACGACACAGAGAGGAAGGTCCCCTCGTGCTTCCTGTATCCAGGCCTCCTCTTCTTCAGTCGTGAAAAAGACCAGCGGACCCTCCACGTATTTCAGAAAGGTCGTCACCCACTGTTTATAAGATTCATAGGAATGTTTGGACTTTGGAAGTCTGTAATACGCAGAGACAATTGTTGCCATCTGAGAGTTCTATGGAAAGGGTGATTTAGACCTATCTTGCGTTGGTCTAAACTCGGAGCCCGCCCTTTTCAGAAGAGATGATTTCTGTCATTGTGCCTCTTTACAATGGAATTGAATTTCTGGAGGAGGCTCTTCTTTCCGTGAAAGCCCAGATTTACACCGACTGGGAGTGTCTGGTGGGTGTGAACGGCCACGGGCCCGATGGAGGAGAGGTGTTTCGACGAGCCACTGCGCTTGTGAGCTCTCTAGCGGACCCGCGATTCCGCGTTGTGAATCTACCCGAAGTGCGAGGGGCTCCTGCGGCCATTGAGGCACTTATCGGACTCGCAGCTGGAGAGTGGATAGCCCATCTGGACGCGGATGACAAATGGCATCCGATGAAACTCCATTGCCAGATGAAGAGCATTGTTGAATTTCCGAACATTACTTTCTGTGGAACCTGGTGTTCCTATTTTGGAGACTGGCAGGGTGGACCTCACATTGTGGGAGGATTCGTGCGCCAGGAGGAATTTCGCAAAATGAACCCGATGGTCCACAGTTCTATGCTCTTTGCAAAACGGAATCGCCAGCCATTCACAGAGGAATTCGTCACATACGACTACGATTGTTGGATTCGCAATCTGCTCGCAGGCAATGTCTTTTACAATGTTCCTCTTGTATTGACCGAACACCGTGTCTACAGTGGGTCTCATTTCAATGCATCTGGACTCCAGAAACCTGAGCTGGTTCGTGCGAAGTATTTCTCCAGTCCTTAAGTAGGCTATGGCGTATATAGGTGTTGATTTGGATGAGACATTGGGTTCTTTTATAGGAATAGGTCCATATTTAGAGTACCTCTATTCTCCCTGGTCCCTGTACGAGGGAATCTGGAGCGGTCAGTACGCTCCTGGAATTCCACTGACAAGTAGCCTCCGAGACAAATTCAATGCTGCCATGTCAATCTTTCTTTCCAGAATTGCGGAAAAGGAAAGGACAGGTGAATTGCGATTCTTGCGACCTGCGATGATTTCTATCGCAAAACGTCTCTGGCTTCTGAAGCAAGCAGGGGTCGTCGCAGGTGTCATCATGTATTCGAACAATCCGAGTCGTGCGAATGTGTATTTCGGTGCCCGTTTGTTGGAGGAAGTGGCCGACACGCCAGGTCTCTTCTGCGATTATATCCATCTCAATCACCCGTATCGCTCAGCGGAGAGAGGATACGATGCGAGGGGCTATGTTGCGGCAAACAAAACAGTTGGCACACTGTATAATTGTTTCAAGATGCTTCCTTCGTGTAGACAGGTTGACCCTGGTTCGTTTGCTTCGTTTCGGAAAAATCTGTATTTTTTTGATGATGTGAAGCATCCTGATATTCTGGGGACAATTGGAGACAGGTATTTTTTAGTGGAGGGATATGAATATATTCCTGAGTCCTATGACCTTCTCAATGCCTTTTTCAAAGAAGCATTTCAGAAATCGGGCCTTGAAGGAGATATAGAGTATTTTAAGTACAACCGCGCACTCTTTGTTACTGCTTCGCGGACTGGAGTGTTTCGGTCAAAGCCGTGGACTGCAGAGGAAGTCCTGGCTGCTCTTCCACGGTTGCTCCCTGAGCCCGAAGCACCCCGCCCTCCTCTGGAGGATTCCAAACTCTTGGAGAGGTTTGAGGCCAAGTTTCCTCCTCCTCCACCTCCTACGCTTTCTCGCACAAATGCTCTTGGAATCCCAATTTCCAGAAACGAATTCCGCAAAGCGTTGGGAACCTTGCGAAGACTGGAGACACGTCGCGATCGTGGAGAGAATGTGAATCAGAGAGCCTTGGAAAATGCGTCGCGGACGGTGTCTTTCTACGAGGCCCAGAATCCGAATCAGGCAGGTGGGCGCCGCCACTGTCGTGCCAGACGAAAGACGCGGAAGGTCTAAACTTCTTGACTTTCTTCCAAATAGATGAGTGTATGCGTAGTGAGTGCTTTTTATAGAATTCCATCGAAATTTTCCGTAGAACGGTATTGTCAATGGATGGAGCCCTTTTTCACAAAAACCACTTTTTCACTTGTCCTTTTTACAGAGGCCGAGTTGCTGCCTCTCTTCCAGAACTGGTGTGAAGCGAGAGGAAATCGCCTGGTGTTGGTTGGCCTTCCGTTTTCGCAGTTCCGAGCCCTCCAGAAATGGGGAGCAGACTTCTGGATTCAGCAGAAAAAACGCGACCACGAGGAGTCTCACACTCCAGAACTCTATTGTATGTGGTACGAGAAAAAGGAATTTGTTCTGCGGGCAATGGAACTTTTCAAGGCGGATTGGTACGTCTGGTGTGATTCTGGAATTCTGCGATTTCCAGAGTGGATAGAGAAAATGGCTCGGTTTCCGCGCGCAGACAAACTGGTTCCAGGAAAAATGCTGCTTCTTCAGGTGGCGGAGTTTGGAGAAAAGGATACGTCGTTGACGAATTTTCAACATGTGAATCGCGTGGGAGGGGGCATTCAGGCCGCGGATAGAGAGACGTGGGTGTGGTGGTCCGAACAATATGATGCGATGACAAAACAATACATCGCATCCAATCGTTTTTGCGGAAAAGACCAGAGCATCATGGCGTCCATCTTCCTCGATTCTCCTGGTCGTGTTACGCTGGTAAAACCGCCACTGGAAATGGACGGATACAGCAAGTGGTTCTGGCTTTTGTTGTGGCTTTCTTAACGGCGCTGCGTTCTATTCTTCCTCTGTTGACGCTGCTTCCGAGTGGTGAGTCTGCGTCTTCCTCCCACGGTCGGTGGAGAAATTTTCTCGCAAGCCCAGGCACCCCAGTCCTTGACGCCTCCCGCAGGAGCAACATCAGGGAACGCCGTGCGGCAGATGCGAATTCTTCCGTCTGCCTTGATTTTCGGGTCAACCCATCTGTAAACCCACGCCTTCTTCACCTTGTCACGCTCGTATCCTGTTGTGAGAGCGGTAGCGGTTGCAGGTGCGGCAGTCACAGCAGTAACCGCGGCAGAGTTTGCAACCTGGGCTGCAGCTGTCGCAACTTGGGCCGCAGAATTCGCCACCTGGACGGCCGCCTGTTGAGGAGTTGCGGTCGCAGGCAATGCCGCGGCTGTCTGCTGGACGCCCGCAAGAGCACCCGCGATATTTCCTGATTTCGCAGCCGCCGCAGTTTGCTGGGCGGTCTGCGCAAGAGTTTGGACTTGGCCGGCAATTCCATTTGCAGTTTGGGCCGCTGCGAGACTCTTGTTGAGTCCCGCAGAGAGCTTCCCCGCCGTATTAGTCGCAGACATCTTGGGTCCAGGGGCCATAGCAGGCGCAGGTCTGGGAGCACCAGGAGCAGGCGCAGGCCTGGGAGCACCAGGAGCAGGTGCGGGCGCAGGCCTGGGAGCACCAGGAGC
>JACCDX010025324.1_pt1 | contig 29523 bp, 25 predicted proteins | sample 7449681 | NCBI WGS metagenome assembly JACCDX01 (sample SAMN15323450, study PRJNA562643) | freshwater metagenome | isolation source: river surface water | place: USA:Blue River Watershed | collected 2017-08-18
CCCATGAAAGATATTGAACGACAAAAAACCCGGCGTGCCGGAGGGCGCGCGCCGTGCTGCGCCGCGGTGTTCGCACATGCGAACGGCGGCCTTGCGGCACGATGTTTTCCTATTGCGCCGCAGCGAGCGCGCGAAGTTCAGTGGCGGTCGGGAGGCGTGGCGCCGGCGGGCGGAGAGGCAGGCGGAGCCGGCGGCGTCGGCGGGGTGAGGGGCACCTGCTCGATCATCTTGTCGGTGTCATGCTGGCCGGGAGAACGTTCGCCGCTGCCGATGTCGGGCTCGTCGGTACGGTGCCGTTCAGGCGGGGGCAGGGAGTCGGGAGACGATGACATGTTCGTCAGATCGCCGCCGGCGGCCCGGGTTCAGTCGGTCACGGGCTGTGGATTTACCCACATTGCGCGTGGAAAAGCTTGTGGACAAGTCGGGGGGTGAGGGGGCAAGTCACTGATTCACATCAGGAATTTCATGCTGATTGAAAACAAGGCAGCGAACGGGGGCGACCAGCGTCAATCTTCGCGTCCGAAGGCGAACTGGCTCTGGCCGGGCTGCTTGCGCTGGTTCCTGCGGGTGCGCGGCCGCTTGACTGATTGCGGCCGCACCGATGCCGGCACGAGCCGGTTCACGGAGCGTCGAATCTCGAGCAGCTGCTCGGCCCGGCTCAGCCGAATAATGCTCTGCAGCGCCTCGCGCGCCAGCCAGGCTTCGCGCAAACTGTCGCCGGCACGCGCCGACGCACACAGGAATTCATCCATCAGGTCGTCCGAACTCGGCATTCCGGGGGCGGCATAAGATTTCGTTGAGTCGCTCATCGGTTCAGTCCGCAAGTTAATCGTCAGAAACAGAGTCTAGCGATAATCCTTCTGAAGTCCAGAGCTGTCCGATTGAGACAAATCAACGCCTTGAAAGACCGTGAGTTTTCGCAAGCCTTGTTTCATTTGTTCATACTTTTGTTCGCACCGAAGAATCTTCAGCGAACATGCGACCGACCGTGAGCAAATGAACAACGGGGTGTTGGCGGGAACTGTTGCCGTTCTTGCCACTCTGTCCATCATGTCCGTGCAGGATGCCGGGCGGGCGGCGCGTCAACTCGAGGCACGCGTTGCCGGCTTAACTTGTCGCCGAAATCCTGCGTGGTTCGCATCAGGACAGTCGTGCCGGCGCCCGCATTGCACGGGCCGGCGTCGTCTGCCGTCTTGCCCCGATCCACTCCAATGAGGTGCCCATGGAAGACCTGAACGAATTACAGAAAACCCGGCTCAGCGAGGCGCTGGTGATGCGCGAGCAGGCATTGCGGACGGACATACGGCGCGAGATCGATTCGCAGGACGAATACATCCAGCTCGCCAGCGAGGTGCCGGACCCGGGCGACCTGTCGTTCGCCAACCTGTCAGTCGACCTCGGCAATGCAGCGGTCACCCGCGACCTGCACGAGCTGCGCGCCATCGAGCTGGCGCGCAAGCGCATGGACAGCGGCACCTACGGCGAATGCGTGACCTGCGGCTATCCGATACCGTTCGAACGCCTGCTGGCAATGCCGGCGGCCGAGCGCTGCGCGCCGTGCCAGGAGAACTTCGAGCGCACGCATCACGAGGGACACCGGGGCGCGACGATGTAGCTTCCGGCTTGCGGTTATCATCGGGACCTGTGTCCAACGTTCCGCCCGCGCCCGCCGCGGGCGGTGCTTTTTCGGAGTCCCGCATGAGCTTGCTGCCGGCCGGTCAGGTCTTCCTTCACGCACTGCGCATGACCCGGCGCGACTGGCGCGCCGGCGAACTGCGCTTCCTGCTGCTGGCGCTGGTGATCGCCGTGGCGGCGCTGTCGGCCGTCGGCTTCTTCGCCGACCGCATGAACCGCGCGCTCGAGCGCGACGCCGCGCAGCTGCTGGGCGCGGACCTCGTCGTGCGCAGCGACCATCCGCTGGCGCCCGGCTGGCGCGCACGCGCCGAACAGGCCGGCCTGGCGTTGGCCGACACCGTCAGCTTTCCGAGCATGGCGCTGACCGTCGACCGCAGCGGCGGCAGCGAGCAGGATGACACCCGGCTGGTGGCGGTGAAGGCCGTGTCGCCGGGCTATCCGCTGCGCGGCGAACTGACGCTCGAACGCGATGGCCGGTCGTATCCGGCGCGCGGTGCGCCGGCGCCTGGCACGGCCTGGGTCGATCCGGGCTTCCTTGCCACGCGCCACGTCGCGCCCGGCGATACCTTGCAGCTGGGCGACCGCCGCTTCCGCATCGACGCCGCGATCGCGCTCGAAAAAGACCGCGGCGCCGGCTTCATGAATTTCGCGCCGCGGGTGATGATCGCGCTCGCCGACCTCGACTCGACCGGACTGGTGCGCGAGGGCTCGCGCGTCAGCTACCGGCTGCAGCTGGCCGGCGATGCCGGCGCCGTCCGCCGGTTCGGCGACTGGCTGTCCGCAGAACTGAAGAAGGGTGAGGTACGCGGCGTGCAGCTCGAATCGCTCGAGGCCGGGCGGCCGGAGATGCGCACCACGCTCGAGCGCGCGCGCCAGTTCCTGTCGCTGGTCGGCCTGCTGACGGCGATGCTGGCGGCGCTGGCGATCGCGCTGGCCGCGCGCCGTTTCCTGCAGCGCCACGTCGATGCCGTCGCGATGCTGCGCTGCCTCGGCCTGCGGCAGGCGGAAGTCACGCAGCTCTACGCGCTCGAATTCCTGCTGGTCGGCGTGGCCGGCGGACTGGCCGGCGCCTGCGCCGGTTTCGGCGCGCACTTCCTGCTGCTCGAATGGCTCGGGCCGCTGCTGGCCGTCGAGTTGCCTGCGCCCGGCTGGCTGCCGCTGCTGCAGGGACTGGCGACCGGGTTGCTGCTGCTGGTCGGCTTTGCGCTGCCGCCGGTACTGCAGCTGCGCAATGTGCCGCACAACCGCGTGATCCGGCGCGAGCAGCCGCCGCCGCAGCCGTTCACGCTGGCCGGTTACCTGACGGCGCTGGCGGCCTTCGTCGCGCTGCTGGTCTGGCAGGCCGGCGACGTCCGGCTCGGGCTGCTGGTGTCGGCCGGCTTCGGCGGCACGCTGCTCGTGTCGGTGCTGGTCTCATGGGGCGTGCTACGCGCATTGCGCTGGCTGCGCGCGCCCTTGCACTGGCCCGCATGGCGTTTCGCGCAGGACTCGTTGCGGCGGCGCCCCGCCACCAGCGCGCTGCAGATCGTGTCGCTGGCGCTCGGGCTGATGGCCTTGCTGCTGCTGACCCTGGTCCGCGAGGACCTGCTCGCTGCATGGCGGCAGTCTGCGCCCGCCGATGCGCCCGACCATTTCGTGATCAACATCCAGCCCGAGCAGCGCGAGCCGGTGGCGCAGCTGCTTGCGCAGGGCGGGGTCACCCGCGCGCCGCTGTATCCGATTATCCGCGGCCGGCTGGTGCAGGTCGGCGAGCGCCGCATCGGCCCGGAGAGCTACAAGGAAGACCGCGTGCAAAGACTGGTCGAGCGCGAGTTCAACCTGTCGACGATGGCCGATCTGCCCGGCCACAACAGCGTGGTCGAGGGTCGCTGGTTCGGCGCGCAGCGGGCCGGCGGTGAGGCGTCGGTCGAGCAGGGGCTGGCGCAGACGCTGAAACTGAAGCTGGGCGACACCTTGCGTTTCGATGTGGCCGGCGTGCCGGTCGATGCAAGGATCACCAGCATCCGCAAGCTCGACTGGGGATCGATGCAGGTGAATTTTTTCGTGATCCTCGATCCGTCGGTCGCCGCCGGCTTGCCGACCAGCTGGATCACCGCCTTCCACCTGCCGCCGGCACAGGCCGGGCTGGTGAACCGGCTGGTGCACGACCATCCGAACCTGACCGTGGTCGACGTTGGTGCGATGGTCGCGCAGGTGCGTAGCGTGATCGACCAGGTCGTCAGCGCGGTCGAGTTCCTGTTCCTGTTCACGCTGGCCGCCGGCGTGCTGGTGCTGGCAGCCGCCCTGATGGTGTCGCGGCAGGAGCGCGCCCATGAGGCGGCGCTGCTGCGCGCGCTGGGCGCGACGCGGGCGCAGCTGTCGCGCGCGCAATGGGTCGAATGCGTGCTGGTCGGCGCCTGTGCCGGCCTGCTCGCCGCGGCCGGCGCGTCGCTGGCCGGCTGGGTGCTTGCGCAGCAGGTGTTCGATTTCGCATGGACCTTCAGCCCGCTGGTCTGGCTGGCCGGTCTGGTGGCCGGCGTCGTCAGTGCGCTGGCCGGCGGCTGGTTCGGACTGAAAGACGTGTTGACGAGGCCGCCCATGCTGACCCTGCGGGAAGGCTGAGCGCCGTCAAGCGCGGCCGGCCGCGCTGCCCGTACAGTCTCTGCACGTAGCGTCTTACGCAGGGGAGCCAGGGAGCATGCGCAGTCACTATGCCGTCTTTGCCGTTGCCATGCTGCTGGCCGGCTGCACGTCGATGGCGCCGGGCATCCAGTTTGCCGAAGCCGCACCGGCCGCCGGCGAGAGTGCAGCGCAGACCCATCCTGAAATCCGCAGGATCACGCCGGCGCTGGTGAAATCCGAGCGCGACGCGCGCGACCGCCGCGTCGCCGACGACATCGGCGCGCTGATGCAGCCGGCCGAACCCTACCGCATCGCGGCCGGCGACGTGCTCGGCATCGTCGTCTGGGATCATCCCGAACTGTCGGCGACGATGCTGCCGCCGCCGGCCGCCGCCGGCGCCGGCGCGATCGGCATCGCCGCCAGTCCGATGCAGCCGGGCTCGGGTTTCGAGGTCGATCAGCAGGGCATGCTCGACTTTCCGTATGCCGGGCGGATGAAGGTGGCCGGGCTGACGCCGCCCGAGGCGCATGCGCTGCTGACGAAGCGGCTGGCCGTTTACCTGCGTACGCCGAAGGTGTCGCTGCGCGTGATGTCCTACCGGAGCAAGCGCGTGTACGTCGATGGCGAGGTGAAGGCGCCCGGCGTGCAGCCGATCAATGACATCGCGATGACGCTGACCGAGGCGATCAATCGTGCCGGCGGCATGAACCCGGTCGCCGACCAGAGCCGCGTAATGGTCACGCGCGCCGGCAAGACCTATCAGGTGAACCTGCCGCTGCTGGTGCAGCGCGGCGTGAACCCGTCGGCGGTGGTGCTGCAGAACGGCGATCTGGTGCGCGTGCCGTCGCGCGAAGACAGCAAGGTGTTCCTGTCCGGCGAAGTCAGCGCGCCGCGCGCGCTGGCGATGCGCAACGGCCGGCTGACGCTGAACGAGGCGCTCGGCGAGGCCGGCGGCATCAATCCGGTGACGGGCGACGCGCGCAAGGTGTATGTGGTGCGGCGGCACGAGCAGGAGTCGGTGGTCTACCAGCTCGATGCGAATGCGCCGGGCGCGCTGGCGATGGCCGAGGGCTTCGAGCTGAGCCCGAAGGACGTGGTGTACGTGGCGGCCACTGCGCTGACCAACTGGAACCGCACGATCAGCGCGATGATCCCGGGCTCGCTGCCGACGGCAGTGATCGCAACCACGCCGGCGGTGCGCTGATGACGATGAACATCCTCTTGCTCTGCACCGGCAATCTCTGTCGCAGCCCGATGGCCGAAGGGCTGCTGCGCCAGGGCTTGCCGGTGCATGAGCTTTTTTCCGCGGGCATCTTCGCGCAGGAAGGGGCGCCGGCCGACCCGCTGGCCATCGAACTGATGTGGCAGCTCGGCGTCGACATCAGCGCGCACCGGGCGCGCCAGCTCAGCAGCTGGATGATGCGCGAGGCGGACCTCGTGCTGACGATGGAGCGCGCGCAGCAGCAGTACGTGCAGCGCCGCTATCCGTCTTCCGCCGCCAAGGTCGAGCGGCTCGGCGGCGTCGCCGGCCCCGACATCCCCGATCCGTACGGGCAGGGCCTGCCCGCCTTCCAGCAGGCGCTGCAGCTGATCCGCGACGCGCTGCGCGCCCGCCTGCCGCAGCTGCGCGGGCACCGCGCCTGCGCCCTTGGTTGAACTCGGCAAAGGACCCCGCATGCGAACGTCCATGCCGCAGCTGAACTATGCGGGCGAACAGCCGGTGATTCTTTCCGGCGAAGGTGAAGCCGAGCTGGCGTCCTGCATCGACACGCTGATTGCGCAGCGCTGGCTGATCGCACTCGTCGCGCTGACCGTGACGCTGGCCGGCGTGCTGTATGCGTTCCTTGCCCGGCCGGTTTATGAAGCGACGCTGATGGTGCAGGTCGAGGAAAAGGGACAGCGCGAGCCGAAGAACATACTCGGCGAGGCCGGCGCCATCATCGACTACAAGACGCCGGCCTCGGCTGAAATCGAACTGCTGCGCTCGCGGCTGGTGGTGTCGCGTGCGATCGACCGGCTTGGCCTGTGCATCGACGCGGAGCCTGATCGTTTCCCGGTGCTGGGCCCATGGGCCGCCGGGCTGCAACTGGACAGCATGCTGCCCGCACTGCGCGGACTCGGCGGCTATGCATGGGGCGACGAGCGCATCGAGGTCGCCGCGTTCGACGTGCCCGAATTTCTCGAGAACCGTCCGTTCGAACTGCAGGCGCAGGGAGGTGGTCGCTACCAGCTTGCCGAGCCGGAGTCGGGCCTGCGCCTGGCAGGCCGTGCCGGTGAAGCGCTGGCCGAAGCGACCCGCTACGGCCCGATCCGCCTGCAGCTTGCGCGGCTGGACGCCGTCGCCGGAACGCGCTTCACGCTGGTGCGCAGCTCGCGGCTGGCCGCCATCGACGGCGTGCAGAAATCGCTGTCGGTGGCCGAGGTCGGCAAGCAGTCCGGCGTGGTCGTGGCCACGCTGCGCGGCGACAGCGCCGACGGCGTCTACCGGCTGCTGTCGGCCATCGGCAATGAATACATGGCGCAGAACAGCGCGCGCCGCACCGAGGAGGCGGACAAGTCGCTGGCCTGGCTGAACCAGCGGCTGCCCGAAGTGAAGCAGCAGCTCGAGCAGGCCGAGGCGCGCTATAACCAGTTCCGCAATGCGCACGGCACGGTCGACCTCGGCGAGGAGGGGCGGATCAACCTGCAGCGCTCGTCAGCCGCGCGCACGCGCAAGATGGATCTCGAGCAAAAGCGCAGCGAACTGCTGGCGCGCTACACCCCCGCGCATCCGGCGGTGGCGGCGGTAGACCAGCAGCTCGGCGAGGTCAACCGCGAGCTGCGCGAAGCCGCTGCGCAGCTGCGGCAGCTGCCTGTGCTGGAACAGGAGATGGTGCGGCTGGCGCGCGACGTCAAGGTGAACAACGAGCTGCACACCGCGCTGCTGACCTCGGCGCAGCAGCTGCAGCTGATCGCGGTCGGCCGCACCGGCAACGTGCGGCTGGTCGATGCGCCCGAGCGGCCCGGGACTCCGGTCACGCCGAACCGTCCGCGCATCATTGCGGTGGCGCTGTTCGGCGGTGTTTTCCTCGGCGCGCTGCTGGCCTTCCTGCGTCGCGCGCTGCAGACGGCAATCGACGATGCCGAAGACGTCGAGCGGCTGTTCGGCCTGCCGGTCTATGCGAGCATCCCGCACAGCCGGATGCAGCAAACCCTTGATGCGAACCGGCGCGACCCGACGCGGCTGGCGCTGCTGTCGCGCATCGCCAGCATGGATGCGGCGGTCGAGGGCCTGCGCAACCTTCGCACAGCGCTGCAGTTCTGCATGAGCCATGCGGGCAATAACGTGGTGCTGATCACCGGGCCGACTGCCGGTCTCGGCAAGTCCTTCGTGTCGGTGAACTTGGCGTCGCTGATGGCCGCCAGCGGCAAGCGCGTGCTGCTGATTGACGGCGACTTGCGCGATGGCCAGTTGCACCGTTATTTCCACGCGGAGCGCTCGGGCGGGCTGGCCGAGATACTCTGCGGCACGCCGCCGGCACAGCTGCTGCGCCCGTCGGCGCTGGAGAACCTCGATTTCATCGCCACCGGCATCCTGCCGCCCAATCCGTCGGAACTGCTGCTGCGCCCGGCTTTCTCGGCCATGCTGGCCGAACTCGCGCCGCAGTATGACGTGGTGCTGATTGATGCCGCGCCGCTGCTGGCGGTGTCGGACAGCCTCGTCATCGGCGCGCATGCGGCGGCGATCTTCCTTGCCGCGCGCGCCGGCGTGACCCGGCCCGGCGACATTGCCGAAGCGATGAAGCGGCTCGCGCGCGCCGGCCTCGCGGCCAAGGGCGTGGTCTTCAACGACGTCAGCCCGCGCCCCGGCGGCTATGGCTATGGCAACCGCTATGGTTACGGCCGCTTCCGGCAGCTCGGCTACTCGGATGACGCTGCCAGGACGGCGGACGCATGAACATGCACGCCATCGCCCGCGGCCCCGCACCTGTGCGCGAGACGCTCGCGCAGCCGCAGCGCCCGCTCGATCCCGGGCCCGCGCAGGAATTCCATTGCTGGCCGCTGCCGGGCTATGTGTGGCCGGCGCTCGAGCGACGCTACCACAGCATTTTCTGTTCCGAGCCGCTGCTGCGCCTGAACGGCGCGCTGACGCCGGCCATCGAGGCCTGGGTTGCACGTCGCGACGGGCGGATTCATGCCGCGGTGCTGTTCGAGCGTTCGGGACGCAGCGTGCGCGTGATCAGCGAAGCCTTCGACTTGCCGGCCGAGACGCTCGACGAGTTTGCCGATGCCGTGTTCGCGCACTATCCGGCCATCACGGCGATCCGGCTTCGCGCGGTCGCGCTCGAGGGGCGCGTGCGCCGCTATCCCTGCCTCGTATCGACCTGCTCGGACGATTACATACTGCCGTTGCCGGCGAGCGAGGATGCGTGGCTGGCTTCGCTGTCGGCGCAGACTCGCGAGAAAATCCGCTACCACTGGCGTCGCACGCAACGGCGCCAGCCTGGCCTCGTCTTCCGCACGCTGCGGGCCGGCGCGATCGAAGCCGCGCAATTGCGCAGCGTGATCGCGTTCAATCGCGCGCGCATGCAGGCCAAGGGGCGCCGCTTCGGCATGGACGAAGAAGACGAGCGCCGGCTGTGCGCGCTGATGCGCGAACGCGGCCAGCTGTCCGTCATCGAGATTGACGGCGAAATACGCGCCGGGCTGTTGTGCACGCTGGCCGGCGATGACATCACGATGCATGTGATCGCGCATGACCCGGCCTTCGACGACCTGCGGCTGGGCTTCCTTTGCTGCGTGATGACGATACAGGCGGCGATCTCGCAAGGGCTGCAGCGCTTCCATTTCCTGTGGGGGCATTACGACTACAAGACGCGGCTGGGCGGGCAGAGGACGGTGCTGTCGCAGCTTCTGCTGCTGCGTTCGCGCCGGGCGGCGCTGCTGCATCCGCGGCTGCTCGCCGCGCAGTGCGTCACCGGCCTGCGTGCGCTCGTGCGCCGCTACCGGCAGCGTGCGGCTGCGGCGCGGCGCTGACACCGGGGCTGGCACGCGCATGTTCATCGACACCCGGCAGGTGGGCGACGGCAGGGCGCTGATCGCGACCGTCTGCATCATCGGCGGCGGCGTCGCCGGCCTGACCATTGCGCGCGAGCTCGATGCCGAAGGCGTGGATACCTGCGTGCTGGAGAGCGGCGGCTTCGAGCCCGATGACGACACGCGTGACCTCTGCCGCGGCGAAGCGACCGGCATCGACTACCAGTTTGCCGACGGCTGCCGCGCGCGCTTCCTTGGCGGCAGCAGCAATTGCTGGGGCGGCTGGAGCCGTCCGCTGGATCGCTGGGATTTCGAGCAGCGCGACTGGATGCCCAACAGCGGCTGGCCGTTCGGGCTCGATGAGCTGGCGCCGTGGTATGCGCGCGCGCACCGGGTGCTGAAGCTCGGGCCGGTGAATTTCGAACCCGCTTACTGGGAGGCGGCGATCGGCCGCGGCGACGTGCGCCGGCTGCCGCTGACCAGCGGCAGCGTGCGCGACACCGTGTCGCAGTTCAGCCCGCCGGTGCGCTTCGGCCGGCACTATCGCAGTGAGCTGAAGGCGGCGCGCCACGCACGCATTTTCCTGCATGCAAACGTGACCGAGATCGTGCCCGATCCGCTGTGCACACGGATACAGCAGGTGCGCGTGCAGACGCTCGATGGCAAGCGCATGACGGTCGCGGCGCGGCTGTTCGTGCTGGCGACCGGCGGCATCGAGAATGCTCGCCTGCTGCTGGCATCGAACCGCGTGATGCAGGCCGGCCTCGGCAACCAGCATGATCTTGTCGGCCGCTATTTCATGGACCATCCGCGCATGGTGGTCGGCCGCGTGCGCTTCAGCGACGCGTGGTCGCGCAACAAGCTGTATGACATCAAGTACAACTACATGAACGGCGCGGTCGCAGCGCACGGCCAGCACATCGCGGCTCAGCTGGCGCTGACGCCGCAGGCCATGGCGCGCGAACGTGTACTGAATGCGCGCGTCTGCTTCTGCTCCGAATTCCCCGGTGAGGGCAGCGCCGGCGCGCTGGCCCTGTTCCGCTGCAAGCAGGCCTTGCTGGCGAAGGACCAGCCCGGTCGCCGCCTTGCCGATGACCTGCGCGCAATGGCGCGCGATCCGCTGAATACCTTCCTGTACGGGCTGACGCGGCTGTGCCATCCGCGCGCGCTGATCCGCAATGTCGGTTTCCAGCTGATCGTCGAGCCGCTGCCCGACCCCGACAGCCGCATCACGCTGTCGCCCGTCCAGCGTGACGCGCTGGGACTGCCGCGCGTCGAGGTGCATTGGCGGCTGGATCCGCTGGTGCGGCGCACCGCCGACCGCACTCTTGCGCTGGTCGCGCAAGAGCTGCAGGCCACCGGCGTTGCGCAGGTCAGCGCATTGCCCTCCATGGAGCGTGACGGCTGGCCGGCTAGCTTCGAAAAGGAAGGCACCTGGCATCACATGGGCACGACGCGCATGCATGACGACGAACGTTGCGGCGTGGTGAACCGAGACTGCCGCTTGCACGGGCTGAGCAACTTGTATGTGGCCGGCAGTTCGGTATTCCCGACGGCGGGTGCCAATTTCCCGACCATTACGCTGACCGCGCTGTCCTTGCGTCTGGCAGACCACATTGCAAACCAACTGCGCAGCCCGGCCAGTGCGCCAGTTGATGAAAGCACGATTGCATCGCTGCTGCCCGACGACACGACGGACCGGGCCGCCGCCTCGGTCGATGCCGGCAGCCTGCCGGCGACATGACGCGTTGATCCTTCAGCGGCCGGTTACCAACCGCTGAACGCCCGCCCGCAGCTCGCTGCCGGCGGGCGTTTTCACGGTAGCGCTGTCCCTTTTCCTTCTCCTTGTTGTTCTGCGAAGAAATTTTCCTCACGAAAATTTTTTGCTTTCCGGTCGGAACTCTTCTCGTAAGGCAATGCTCTGACACAGGCATTTGCAAGCGATCTTTCGAGAGATCAACAACCAGAAGGAGAATCACAGATGTTCAACGTGTCATTTAACGCCAACGCAATGCGCCTGATGTCGCTGACGGCAGCGGCAAGTGTTTCGGTTTTGCTCGCAGCCTGCGGCGGTGGCACGGGTTCGGCACAGTATTCGATCGACAGCAACGGCAACCTGACCTCGGCCACAGCAACGACCAAGCTGGCCAATGGTTCGACGCAGACGACGACCGTCAGCTCGACGCCGTCGACGACCGCCGGCTCGACCACGACCACCACGACCACCGGCACGACCACGACGACCAGCCCGACGACGACCGGTACCACCACGACGACGAGCCCGACCACGTCGACCGCGCCGACGACCACCACCGGCACTACCACCGGCACCACCACGACCAGCCCGACCACGTCGACGACGACCCCGACCACCGCGCCGGCCACGTCAACGACCACGACCGCCGCGATGCCCTACGGCCAGACCGGCACCAACTGGACGATGACCTTCTCGGACGAGTTCACCGGCACTGCGCTGAATGCCGCGCGCTGGAATGACACGATCTGGTACGAATCGTCGAACTCGACCAAGAACTATGCCGTCTCAAACGGCAGCCTGAAAATCTGGCCGCAGCGTGATGCGACCGGCAAGTTCTTCAACCGTACGATCGACACCGACGGCAAGTACTACCAGACCTACGGCTACTTCGAGATCGAGGCGAAGCTCCCGATCGGCAAGGGCACCTGGCCGGCGTTCTGGCTGTTCAACCATATCGGCACTCGTCGCCCCGAGATCGACATCATGGAAGCGTATGCCGGCGGCGGCCCCGCAAGCGGCTGGTCCGATGCGAACTTCCACCCGACCGCGTATGCGCCGACCGTGTGGATCGACGCCAGCCGCCTGGCCGGCACCAAGACCATCCTGACCAGCGACCTGTCGGCCGCATTCCACAAGTACGCAGTCAAGTGGGAAGCAAACAAGCAGACCTTCTACTTCGACGGTCGCGAAGTCTTCAGCCTCGCGGTGACGATGCCCGACACGATGTACATCATGCTGGACCTCTGGTACGGCAGCGCATCGGGCCAGCCGGACAGCACCACCCCGACCGGCAGCGGCAACTCGTACGAAATCAACTACGTGCGTGCCTGGAAGGCGAGCTGATCGCTGAAGTCACACTCACATCAGCAACGGCATCCGGCTCCGCCGGATGCCTTCAGGGCCAGCCTCGTGCTGGCTCTTTTTTTTTCGGTTTGATTCGCAGCGACCCGGCCGCACGAATCCGGCGAACTGCGTAAGCGCGCCGGTGGCAGTCCTTACCGCGCGTCAGTGCGCGGCCCACGGGTGGCAGGCAAGCTGTCGCAGTCGATCATTCCCCGCGGAAGACCTGCATGCGACGCCTGACCCTGCTGCTGCTCTTGCTCGCTCTCCTGAATTCTGAGGCGCACACGGACGGCCTGATCGCGCTGCCAGCCAGCGTGCATGACGGCGACGTCATCGAGCTTGACTGCGGCCGCACCTATGTCGGCGAACTGAAGCTGGCCGGCCTGCGCGAGGTCACGGTGCGCACGCGTGGCGACTGCGGCAAGGCATCGCTGACGCCGGCGGTGCAGGTCGGCGGCTGGCGGCGCGATCCGCAGCAGGCCTCGGTCTGGGTCGCCGATATCGGATTCGCTCCCGCACAACTGCAGCTCGGCACCCGCTTCCTCGCGCAAGCCCATTACCCGAACACCGCCGGCACCTGGCTGCGCGGCGAGAGCCGGCTGCCGGGACAATTGCACACCCGGCTGCCGTCGGCCGACCTCGCCGGTGCGACCCTGGTCTGGCGCGCTGCCGACTGGCTGATCGAAACGCGCACCATCGCGCGCTACGATGGCCAGACTCTCGTGCTTGCGCCGGGCGGCGACGACAGCTTCGGCCTGCGCGCTGACACCGAGTTTTATGTCGAAGGAAAACGCTGGATGCTGGATGCGCCCGGCGAATGGGCATTTGACGCAGGCAAGCTCTACCTGTGGCCACCGGACGGGCGTACGCCGCAGGACCGCGTGTGGGCCTCGGCAGCTGCCAGCGCGATCGACGCGCGTGATTCGCACAAGCTGCGCATCGAGGGCGTGCGCATCTTCGGCGCAGCGCTCGGCATCGATGCCCGCGGCAGCCGCGGCCTGCACGTCGGCGACACCGTCATCGAGAACAGCGGCGAGGCGGCCATCCTCGCCGGCAGCGAGATGCGCGTGTTGCGCGTGGCGGTGCGCGGCAGCGTGCAGGACGGATTGCGCGCGCCCGACGACGCGCGCGACGTGCAGGTGCTCGACAGCCGCTTCGATCAGGTCGGCATGCTCGGCATGCCGCGCCGTTCGCGTGGCGCGATCGTGTTCGAACTGGCGCAGCGCGTGATTGTCCAGCGCAACCGGATCCGCGATGCCGGCTACATCGGCATCCGCGTGTTCCGCGACGCGCTGGTGCGCGACAACGAGATCGTGCGCGTCTGCCAGCGGCTGGACGACTGCGGCGGCATCTACACCTTCGCACGCGACCGCCAGCCGCTACATGTGAACATCGAAAACAACCGGATTCGCCGGCTCGGCGGCCGCAGCACCTATGCGATCTACCTCGACGACTTTGCCAACGGCGTGCGCGTGGCAGGCAATGAAATGGTCGACAATCCGGGGGGCATGCAATTGCACAACGGCTTCGACAACGAGATCGCCGGCAATGCCTTCATCAACAGCCAGCGCCAGCACATCCTGTTCAACGAGACCGCCGACTTCCGGGTGATTGCCGGCAACCGCGTGCTGCGCAATCGCTTCGCGTCAGCCGGCGACGTGCCGGTGTACCGGCTGTGGAGCCATCATGGCGGCGCGCACGTCGGTCGCTTTGCGCAATTTGCCGGCAACCGCTATCGCGCGGCATCCGGCAACTTTGCGGATGTCGAAGGGCAGGGCGCGCTCGACCTCGGGCAGTGGCTGGCGGGCTTCGGCAGCGACGACGAGGCGCCCGCGCGCGACCAAGCCCGGGCCGCGCAGCACAGTGCGGACGGCTCAGCGGGCGCCGCCCGGCGGCCGGCGCCACAGCTCCCGCGGTAGCGACAGCAGGAACAGCGTGTTGGTCAGCAGGTAGCGCGACGCCAGCCGCACCGGTTCCTGCGCGAGCCGGTACAGCCATTCGAGCCCCAGCCGCTGCCAGGCCAGCGGCGCGCGCGTGACCAGGCCAGCGTGGAAATCAAAGGCGGCGCCGACGCCCAGCATCACGGCACGCAGACGGCCTCGCTGCGACGCCATCCACTTTTCCTGCTTCGGACAGCCCAGCCCGACCAGAACGATGCGCGCGCCGCTGTCGTGCACTGTCGCAGCGATCCTTTCATTGTCTTCGTCGTCCAGTGCGCGGAACGGCGGCGACAGGCTGCCGGCCAGCGGCAGCTGCGGAAACGCGGCGAGCGCGCGCGCTTCCAGGCGTTCCAGCGTCGCGGCCGTGCCGCCGAGGAAGAACACCGGCAGCTGCAGCCGCTCGGCCTCGGCCAGCAGCCGCCACATCAGGTCCGGTCCCGACAGCCGCTGCTGCTCGGGCCAGCCGCGTCGCCGCATCAGCCAGGCCAGCGGCGCACCGTCGGGCGAATTCAGGTCTGACAGCGCGAGCGCGGCGGCAAGCGCCGGGTCACGCCTTGCGCTGACCACCGAATGCACGTTGCACAGGCAGACCATGCGCGATGCGCCGGACTGCGCCCATCGAACGATGCGGCCGGCCGCCAGTTCCCAGGAGATTGCGTCAATGCGCGTACCGAGCAGGATTGTCGACGTCATGCGCACAGGTCTCCGTGGCCGGGATCAGGCTTCGATTGAAGCGTCGCGCCGCTGTCCTCACCCTGAGGGGACGCAATGCGCGGATGGGATGCCGCGTGCAAGATCGACGCTGTTTGACGACCGACGGAGGAGCAATGCCATTCGAGCTGATCGCACGCGCGCAGAAGCATTGCCGGCAGCGGCTCGCGCAGGCGTTCGATGCGTTTTGCGGCGACGATCCGCGGCAATCGCGGCTGGAGCTGAGCGAGCCGGAGCAGCTGCCGTCGCGCGAACGGGTGCGCCTGCCGTATGAAGACGGCGAGTTCGACTGGGTCGCCTGCCACGAGCTGATCGAGACCTTTGGCAGCCACGAGCGGCAGGTGCGGCTGCTGCGCGAATTGCTGCGCATCGCAAGGCGAGGCATTTTCGTGTCGACGCCCAACCGCGGTCATCCGCTGGCGCGCTGGCTGTATCCGGAGCGGCATGCGCAGTTGCTCGACGCGCTGGCGATCAAGACCATGGTCGATGTGCTGCCGGGTCGGCCGTTGTGGAAGCTCGGCCATGTGCGGCTGGCGGGTTTCAAGTCACATTATTTCCTGATGGTCTGGAAGGATGCGGCCGCCGCCGCGTCTTCCGGGTATCCGGTGGAGCCGGGGCCTCAGGGGGAGGAATCGGCGCCGCCGGCGGGGTCAGTACGCCTGCGCTGAAGGCTTCGCTGACGATGTCTCCGTTGGCGAGCCGGCACGCGGGCGGCACCCTTGCTGCAAGCTGTGCGAGGAAGCGCCCGAGCTCGTCCCACAGGCCGAGCCGCTCGATGTCGAGCGAATGCCACCACAGGTGGAACAGGCCGCCGCGCGCTTGCGCCAGCGCGAGCAGGCGTTGCAGACGCATCCGCCAGTCGGCCTCGCGCAGCACGGCGAGCAAGGCCGGTGCGCGCGCCGTCCAGTCGCGCTGCGACAGGAAATTGCGCAGCCACACCGCGCGCGGATGCGGATAGAACTGCGCGCTGGCCGGCATCTCGAACGGGCTGCGGCCGGCGTCCATGCGCAGGTTTTGCGTGGTGCGCGCAAAGTGGAAGCCCGCTGCCTGCACCTGCCGCACATGCAGCGGCCGGTAGCGTCCGCCCGGATAACAGAAGCCGCCCACCGGGCGGCCGATGCAGTCTTCCAGCGCGCGCTTGCCGTCGCTGATCTCGCGCCACGCGCTGCGCTCGTCCAATCCCGCAAGGAAGCGGTGCGACAGCGTGTGCGAGCCGATCTCGAAGTCCTGCGCGAGGGCGCGCATCTGCGCATGCGCCAGCACAGGAGGGCCTTCGCGGTTGGCCAGCGGCAGGTAGAACGTGGCCCGCAAACCGTGCCGCGCAAGCAGTTCGGCGGTCCGCAGGTCCAGCGGATGGCCGTCATCGACCGACAGCGTCACGCGCAGGCGGTTCATGGACCGTCGCGCACGCGTTCTGCCTGCGGCAGCGGCCGTTCGCGCAGCGCGCATGCGCAGGCATCGACGATGCCCTGCGCGGCGCTGTCGAAGTCGTAGCGGCGCACGCGGCGCAGGCTGTCATCGCTGAAGGCCTGCCACAGCGCATCGTCCGACAGCAGCCGCTGCGCGCCGTCGGCCCACAGCGGCACGCGCAGCTCGCGCACATAGCCGTTGCGGCCGTCGACCACCAGTTCGCCGGCTGCGCCCGCATGCGGCGTCACCAGCACCGGCAGTCCGGCGGCGCAGGCTTCGTTGGCAACGATGCCCCAGACATCGATGTGTGTCGGGAACAGGAACAGCCGCGCCGACTGGTACAGCGCCGGCAGCGCGTGCTGCGCGGCAAAGCCGTGGAAGCGCACGTCGACGTCGGCACAGCCCGCCGCCGCCTGCCGCAGCGCTGCCTCAAGGCTGCCGGAGCCGACATAGAGCAGCTGAATGCGCCGGCCGAGCCGCACGGCAGTCTCGCGTGCGACCGCGAGAGCGAACAGCGGGTCCTTGGCCGGCTCCATGCGTCCGCAGAACAGGAAGTCGAACGGCCGCTCTGTCGCGCCGTGCGGAGAAAACGCATCGTTGTCTATGCACAGCCAGGAAAAAAAGCAGCGCTCCGCCGGCACCCCGTACGAGCGATACAGCCGCTGCCCGCCCTCGGACGCGGCGATGAACGCGCCGCTGCCGCGAAACACGAAGCGGCGCACCACCCGGTGCGCGAGCGACAGCGTGCGCTCGGATTCCCAGCTGCCGTCGGTCATGGCCACATGCGGCCAGCGCCGCGCGCGCGCGGTCAGGAACGCGTACAGGTGGGTGGGGTTGAAGCCGTCGGTGACGACCACGTCCGGCCGCAGCCGCACCAGCAGCGGCACCACGTCCGGATTGTGATGGATGTAGCGGCCCTGCACGGTCGCGAAGCGTTCGCGCAGCCAGTGGCGCTCGAACTGCATCGGCGGCAGGTCCCATTCGCGATTGGGCTCGCGCGCCGAGCAGAACACCGCGTGAAAATCGACGCCGGGCCAGCGCGCCAGGCGATTGAAGATCGGCACGCGATACGGCGGCGGCGTATTCGTCACGAGCGCGATGCGGGTCATGGCTGCATCCTCCGCTCACGCATGGCCGGCACGGTGCGCGCGGATCCAGCGCAGCCAGCCTTGCAGGCGCCCGTGCGCGACGGCGAGGCCGTGCAGCAGGTCCGGGCCGCGGGCATCACGCGCGAACGCCCGCGCGGCCGTCCTCAGGAGCGGCGACAACAGCGGCGACAGCAGTCCGCGCGCGATCACCCATGCCGGCAGCCGGTGCTTCGCATACAGCGCACCGGCGCCGCGTGCGCGCAGCCGCGCCGCGCGGCGCATGGCCGCGCCGGCCCCCGGCAGCGGCGGGTCGGCGCGATGATGCACCCGCACTTCCTGTTCGTAGGCGAGCAGTGCGCCGGCGCGCAGCGCGCGCAGCACGATGTCGGTCTCCTCGCCCGCGCCGAACCACTGGCCGACGCCGAGCCGGCCATCGAAGCCGCCTATCTGCTCCAGCAAAGGCCGCTCGAAGAACAGCGTGATCGACGACACCGGCAGGTCGCGAAAGCGTGATGAACGCTGCCAGCTCAGCGTGCCCGGCGGATGCGCCGGATCCTGCTCGACCCAGCGGCCGACGACGCCGGCCGGCCGGTCGCGCCGCAGCGTGCGCAGCAGCATGCGTTCCAGCGTCTGCGGCTCGTACCAGCAGTCGTCGTCGGGAAAGCCGAGCCAGTGTCCGCGCGCGGCCGCCATGCCGGCATTGCGTGCCAGCGCGAGGTTCGGCGGCGCATGCTTCAGGTGCCGCAGCGCCAGCCCGAGGCTGCGCGCCCGCTGCAGCACCGGCCGCAGGCGCTCGTCGGCATTCTGGTCGACCACGATCACGTCGAAGTCATGCAGGGTCTGCGCGGCCAGCGAGTCGAACAGGCGGTTCAGCTCGGCGGCGCGGCCGACGGTCGCCAGGACGAGGGAAATGTCATGCATGCGTGGCTCCGGGCAGGGACAGGCGTGCGCGCTGCCGGCGCACGAGGTAACGCAGCCGGTGCAGCGTGCGCACCAGCGGGCCGCCGCCGGCATGCGCGAGCCTGACCTGCAGGTCTTCGCGCATCGCCGCGCTGCGCTCACGCGTGGACAGGCTGCCCGCGTGCTCGCGGAACGCCGCCAGCGGTTCGTCCAGTTGCAGCGGTTCGGCCAGACGGGACAACCGCAGCCACAGGTCATAGTCCATCGCGTACTTCAGCTGCGTGTCGAAGCCGCCGGACTGCTGCAGCAGCTCGCGCGCGACGAAGGTTGCCGGATGCGGTATGAAATTCCCGCGCAGCAGGCGCCGGCGGCTGTAGCGCGGCGCGCGGTAGCCTTCGGGCAGCAGCCGGCCGTCGATGCAGCGCATCGTGCGCCCGAACAGCCAGCGGCTGCCGCTGGCGCGCAGCGCGCGCGCAACCGACAGCAAGGTGTCGTCGCGCAGGTAAAAATCGTCCGAGTGCAGGTGGGCGATGATGTCACCCTGTGCAGCGGCGATGCCGGCATTCATTGCCGCACTGATGCCGTTGCGCTCGTTCCGGATCAGCCGGTACGGTCGCCGCAGGCCCTCGATGCGCGCCAGCGTGCCGTCGTTCGAGCCGCCGTCGACGAAGATCAGCTCCACCTCGACGCCGCGCTGCATCAGCACCGACGCGATCGCCTCCTGCAGCCACGGCTCGCTGTTGCGCGTGCAGGTGATGACGGAAAAGGCGGGCAGGCTCATCGGGGCGCTGATTGGGTACCGATGGCGCCCGGCGGCAGCCGGTACAGCGCCAGCATGCGCCCGGCCGCCTCGGCCGGACCGGTGGGCGTGGCCGGCGCGAACGGATAGTCGGGCCGCGGCGAGAAGGCCAGCAGCGCATCGACCAGCTGCGCCATCGTGTCGTACAGACGCAGCTGGTCCGGGCCGCTCTGGTAGGCCGCCAGTTCGGGCGTGCCGCCGATCCGCAGCGCAAACACCGTCTTCCCCAGCAGCAGCGCCTCGAGCACCGTCGACGGACAGGCTTCCTCGCAGACCGACGGCACCACGACCGCGGCGGCGCGGGCAGTCAGCCGCAGCGTGTCGCGCGCGTCGAGCAGGCCGTGGAAGTAGACAGCCGGAAAGCGCTGGCGCAGCCGTCCTTCGTCAGCGCCGTCGCCGGCAACCTCGACCTGCAGCCGCCCGTCCGGGCGTGCCGCGAGCGCGTCGAGAAAGGCCTCGACGCCCTTGGCCGGATACAGCTTGGCGGCGATGAAGACGCGCAGCCGGCCATCGTCGGGAAGGCGCGCGCGCAGCCGCAGCGTTTGCAGCCGGCCGGTGTCCACGAAGTTGTGCACGGTGACGCCCCAGCGGGGTTCGCCGAAGCTGCGTGCGAGGTTCCGTTGCAGCAGTTCGGACACGAACACGGTCTTGTGGCGCAGGAAGCCTTGCCTGACTTCCGAGCGAAAGCGCGTCACCGCTGCCGCGCTGACGAAGCGTTGCAGCGCGTTTGGCTTCCAGGTGCGGCACTCGGCGCAGTCAATCGGGTCGTCCGACACGCAGATCCGTCCGCGCTTGTAGCGGACGTGGATCAGGCAGTCACTGCCCTGGTCATGCCGTGTCTGGATGAAGTTCAGCGAGGGCGGCAGGTAGTACGCGATGTTGGGCAGGTGGCCGTGGTAGTGGATGACCTCATAGCCGGTTGCGCGCCGCAGGATCGCCTGCGCGAAGCGGCGCGCGATCAGGCTGCGCTTGGGCGGCATGAATACGCCGGCGCGCATTTCCTTCCAGCCGTCGAACTGTCCGTGCAGATCGGGAAAGAAGCGGCCTTCGAAGTCGAAGTCGTCGCCGGCCTGCGCCGGCGTGACGTTGTCATTGCCCATCAGGTCGACCGTATGGCCGTCGGCAGACAGCCCGCGTGCCAGCGCCAGCACATGGCGGGCGAGGCCGCCCATGCCGACTGCCGGCAGGTCTTCGCTGACCATCAGGATGCGCATCTCAGCGCGCCCCCGGCATCAGCCGGCGCGACGCCGAGCGCAACGCGGCGCGCTCGTCGACACGCACGATGAACACCAGTCCTGCCACCAGCAACATTGCCGCGCCGGCCGCAGCCAGAAGCAGCAGGCCGGCCAGCGTGTCCGGCAGCATCCACTTCAGCGGCAATGCCAGCAGCAGCGCGCCGGCGGCGGTCGACAACCCCGGCCACCAGCAGGCGCGCAGCGTCTCGCGCACCGACACCGGCACCGTGCGGCCATGCACGTAGCCGACGAACAGCGCGCCCATCAGCAGCGAGGCCAGCAGGTGCGCGGCCGCGGCGCCGACGATGCCACCCGCGCGGATGCCGACCCACACCAGCGCGACGCCCAGCAGGCCGCGCGCGATCGCGAAGCGGCCAGTGATTTTCGGGTGTCCGAGCCCGTCGTTCACCAGCGACGGTATCGTCGTCAGCGAATCGGCCAGCAGCGCCGCGGTCACCAGAAGCAGCACCGGATAGCCTTCGGCAACGAAATCTGCGCCGACCCAGCGGCTCAGGAAAACGTCGCCGGTCAGCGCGATCATGCCGAGTACCGCGAAATTCAGGTAGCCGACGATGCGCGTGGCGTCGAGGTAGAGGGTGCGCAGCTCCTGTTCGCTGCCGGTGGCTGCCAGCGCCGACACGCGCGGGTAGATCACGCTGGCCAGCCGGTAGGTCAGCCCGAGCAGGCGGCCGGCCAGCTGGCTGGGCACGGTATAGAACGCGAGCGCGACCGGGCCGGCCAGCGAGCCGACCAGCAGCTTGTCCGCGTGCTGGTGCAGCATCGACGCCAGCCGCGACAGCCAGGTATGCCCGGAGAAGCGCGCCAGCGCCGCGCAGGTCGTGCGCCCCGGCAGCGCCGGCGCTAGCGGCACGCCGAGCCCGCGCAGCATCCGCACCAGCCACAGCAGGTTCGCAGCCGACACCGCGACGCGCGCAAGGATCACGCCGGCGATGCCTGCGCCCAGTATCGCGGCGGCGGCCGACACGAGGTTGGCGGCAATGCCGAACGCTGCCTCGCTGGCGGCGGAACGGTCATAGCGCTGCAGCGCCTGCGGTACCACCAGCAGGTAGTTCTGCACCTGAGCGAGCGCGAAGCCGAGCGCGGCGAACTGCAGCGCCTGCAGCGCATCGTCGCGCAGCAGCGCTGACACACTGAAGAAGCGCGCCAGCAGCGGCGCGGCGAACACGAACAGCAGCAGGCCGCCGGCCAGTCCGAGCAAACCATAGAAGCCGAGCCCGAACCAGAAGGTTTCGGCGAAGCGGCGGGTGTCATTGCGCGCGTGATGCTCGGCGAGGTATTTGATTGCGCCGGCCGACAGGCTGAGGTCGAGCACGCTGAAGTAGCCGACGATGGCGCCGATCAGCGTGACGAGACCGAAACCTTCCAGCCCGAGCCCGCGGATCAGCAGCGGCACGGTGCCGAGCGCCACCAGCGCGGGCAGCGCGGAGCCGGCGAGGTTCCACAGCGAATTACGCAGCAGCATGGCGCGGCAAAGGCATCAGCGGGCGCGCCAGCGGCAGCCGCGCGGCCAGGTAGGGCAGGGCGAGCGTGAGCCCGAGCAGCAGCATGGTGCGGAACTCGATCACGGGCGTGCCGATCAGCAGGGTCGGGGTCCAGAACAGCAGGCCGGCAAGGCCGGCGTCGGCCAGCAGCGCGCCGTTGCCGCGCAGCCGGCGCCGCCGCTGCAGGTAATGCGCGACGCAGGCGGCCAGCAGCGCGACGAACAGCGCCAGCCCGGCAAAGCCGCTTTTGAGCAGCAGGTGGCCAAAGCCGCTGTGCACGAAATCGAACTTGCCGAAGTGGTAGTCGAGCGCCTCTTCGTTGCCGTAGAAGCTGCCCCAGCTGCCGAGACCGAACAGCCAGTGGCCGCTGAGGCTCTGCGCGGCCGCCTCGAGTTCGTAGAAGCGGCTGACGTCGGTCACGCGGTCCGGGCCGACGTCATACAGCAGTGATGACAGCAAGCCGCCGCCGCCGTTGGCCGCGAGCCGCTCGCGCAGCAGCGTGCCGGCTGCGCCCGCCAGCGCGAGCGCGCCGAGGCCGGCGAAGGCCAGCCGGCGCTGCCACGGCAGCTGCCACAACAGCACGGCGCCCATCAGCACCAGCCCGATCAGCGACGAGCGCCGGAACGACAGCGCCACCGTCGCCACCTCCATCGCCAGCAGCATGAGCAGTCCGAGCCGGCGCAGCAGCGGCATGCGCACGCCGGGCATCAGCAGCAGCCACGCTATGCAGAAGGCCGCAAGCGCGGCGATGTAGTTGTCGGCGATGTCAAAGTAGACCAGCGTGATGTCGAGCCGCTCGAAGTTGCGGTAGGGGTTGGCATCGTCGCCACCGAAGAATGCATAGCGCACCAGCCCGAAGGCGGCGCGCAGCGCGGCCAGCGCGAGGATCAGCAGCAGCAGCCGGCGCCGGTCCCGTTCATTGCGCAGCGCCAGCAGCAGCAGGATCGCGAACAGCGCCATGTTCAGTACGTTCAGCAGGCCGTTGTAGCCGAGCACGACCAGCGCATCGACGCCGGCCGACAGGCCGAGCGCAAGGTGCGCGCACAGCAGGAAGCCGAACGCGACGGCGAACGGCGGGAAGGGCGAGGGCGCGCGTGGACGGAAGCGATGCGCGGACTCGCGCATGAGCGCCGCGCTGACCGCCACCCACAGCAGCAGGTTCAGCAGCGAGAACGAGAACAGCCCGGTGCCGCGCGAATACAGCGTGTTGTCTTCCTGCAGCTGGCCCCAGGTGGACGCAGAGAACAGGCAGAGCACCGCAACGAAGCCGAGCGCGATGGCCACCGGCGCCCGCAGGCAGGCGGCCAGCGCCAGCGGCAGCACGGCCAGTGCGGCGATGAGCAGCAGGAAGGGATCCGGCGATGCGGGCATCGGCTTGGCGGCTTCAGGTGCGCAGCCGCGGCCGCGCAGTGCCGCCGCGGTACGCGAGGTCGGCACGGTCGGCGCTGTAGGCAGCGAGGTAGTGGCGCACGGTGCGGCGCAGGCCGTCGGCCAGGCTGACCTTCGGCGCCCAGCCAAGGCTGCGCAGCCGGCTCGAATCAAGCAGCTTGCGCGGGGTGCCGTCCGGACGGCTGCGGTCGAATGCAATGTGCCCGTCGTAGCCGAGCGCTTCGGCGACCATCACGGCCAGCGTGGCGATGCGCACTTCCTCGCCGCTGCCGGCATTGATGTGCGCGCATTGCGGCGCGACCAGTTCGGACAGGCGCGCGCGCGACTGTTCCATCAGCAGCAGGCAGGCGTCGGCCAGGTCGTCGACGTACAGGAATTCGCGCTGCGGCGTGCCGCTGCCCCAGATGGCGACTTCCGGCGTGCCGGCCAGCAGCGCATCATGAAAGCGGCGTACCAGCGCCGGCAGCACATGGCTGTCTTCCGTGTGGAAGTTGTCGCCGGGGCCATACAGATTGGTCGGCATGATGCAGCGAAAATCGGTGCCGAACTGCCGGTTGTAGCTCTCGCACAGCTTGATGCCGGCGATCTTTGCAATGGCATACGGCTCGTTGGTTGGCTCGAGCGGGCCGCCGAGCAGGCATTCCTCGCGCATCGGCTGCGGCGCCGCGCGCGGATAGATGCAGGACGAGCCGAGGAACAGCAGCTGCCTGGCCTGGTATTTCCATGCGGCGTGGATCACTGCGTTCGCGATCGCGAGGTTGTCGCGGATGAATTCGGCCGGGCAGGACTGGTTCGCATGGATGCCGCCGACGCGCGCGGCGGCAACGTAGACGGTGTCGATGCCGGCCTGCGCGAAAAACGCGTCGACCGCCGCGGCGTCGCACAGGTCGAGTTCCTCATGGCTGCGCAGCACCAGCTGGCAGTCGCCGCGCGCGCGCAGCGCCCGCACCAGGGCGGCGCCGACCATGCCGCGGTGGCCGGCGATGAAGATGCGCTCGGGCGCGCGGCTATTCATGGTGCGCGAACGCGGTGAAGCCGCTGTTCTTGACGAGCGCATACTTGCGCGCAGCGGCCAGGTCGGCGTCCACCATCTCGCGGACGAGTTCGGCGAACGTCGTGCGCGGCTCCCAGCCCAGTTGGGCGCGCGCCTTCCCGGCATCGCCGAGCAGCGTGTCAACCTCGGTCGGACGGAAGTAGCGCGGGTCGACGCGCACGATGACCTGGCCGGCGCGCAAGCCTTCATGACCGCCGGACGACTCGACGAGGCCGGTCTCGTCGCAGCCGCTGCCGCGCCAGCACAGCGTGATGCCGAGTTCGCCGGCGGCGCGTTCGACGAACTCGCGCACGCTGTACTGACGTCCGGTGGCGATCACGTAATCTTCCGGCTCGCGCTGCTGCAGCATCAGCCACTGCATCTCGACATAGTCGCGCGCGTGGCCCCAGTCGCGCCGCGAATCGAGATTGCCGAGGTACAGGCAGTCCTGCTGACCAAGCGCGATGCGCGCCAGCGCGCGCGTGATCTTGCGGGTGACAAAGGTCTCGCCGCGCAGCGCAGATTCGTGGTTGAACAGGATGCCGTTGCACGCGTACATCCCGTAGGCCTCGCGGTAATTCACCGTGATCCAGTACGCATACAGCTTCGCCGCGGCATACGGGCTGCGCGGATAGAAGGGCGTGATCTCGGTCTGCGGCACCTGCTGCACCTTGCCGTACAGTTCCGAGGTCGACGCCTGGTAGAAGCGGGTCTTCTGCTCCAGGCCGAGGATGCGGATCGCCTCCAGCAGCCGCAGCGTGCCTAGCGCATCGGAGTTGGCGGTGTACTCGGGCTCTTCGAAGGACACGCCGACGTGGCTCTGCGCGGCCAGGTTGTAGATCTCGTCCGGCTGCGACTGCTGGATCACGCGGATCAGCGACGCGGTGTCGGTCATGTCGCCGTGGTGCAGGATGAAGCGCCGGCCGGCCTCGTGCGGGTCCTGGTACAGGTGGTCGATGCGGCCGGTGTTGAATTGCGAGCCGCGCCGCTTGATGCCATGCACGGTGTAGCCCTTGGCCAGCAGCAGTTCGGACAGCAGCGCGCCATCCTGGCCGGTGACGCCGGTGACCAGCGCCACTCGCGGGTCTTGCTGCTGCATCGCTTCGTTCGGAATCATGGAGGCTTGCCTGACGGCGCAGTGGAAACAGCGGTCATTGTGGGTTCGTGGCGGCGGCGGCCATTGCGATGGCGCAGCAGGCACCACGCAGTCCGGTTTCGCTCAATAGCCGTCCGGGTTCATCTGCTGCCAGCGCCAGTGGTCGACGCACATCTGTGCGAGGTTCTTCTCCGCGCGCCAGCCGAGCAGCTCGTTGGCTTTCGCCGCTGACGCATAGCAGGTCGCGACGTCGCCCGGGCGGCGCGGCGCGACGCGTGTCGGTATCACGCGGCCGCAGGCGCGCTCGAATGCGGCTACGGCCTGCAGCACGCTGGCGCCGTGGCCGGTGCCGAGGTTGACCGTGAATGAACCACCGGCCGAGAACAGTCGCTCGAGCGCCGCGAGGTGGCCGCGCGCGAGGTCGGTCACGTGAATGTAGTCGCGCACGCCGGTGCCGTCCGGCGTCGGATAGTCGTTGCCGAACACCGCGAGGTGCGGCCGCCGTCCGGCGGCGACCTGCGCGACGTAGGGCATCAGGTTGTTCGGCACGCCGCGCGGATCCTCGCCGATCAGGCCGCTCTCGTGCGCGCCGGCCGGGTTGAAGTAACGCAGCGTCGCGATGCGCCATTCGGGGTCGGCGTGCGCGAGGTCGGCCAGCACCTGCTCGACCATCAGCTTCGAGCGGCCGTAGGGATTGGTTGCCGAGGTCGGCGCATCCTCGGTGACCGGCACCGAGGACGGATCGCCGTACACCGTCGCCGACGAGCTGAACACCAGCTTGCGCACGCCCTGCTGGTGCAGCACGCGCAGCAGCGACACGCTGCCGCAGACATTGTTGTCGTAGTAGTCGAGCGGGCGCGCGACCGATTCGCCGACGGCCTTCAGCCCGGCGAAATGGATCACCGCGGCGATCGCTTCCTGCTGCAGCAGGCGCGTCAGCGCCGCATGGTCGCGGACGTCGATCGCATGGAACGGCATTTCGCGGTCGACGATCTGCTCGACGCGTTCAATCGCGCGCGGCGAGCTGTTGCTGAGGTTGTCGATGCCGATCACCTGCCAGCCTGCCTGCAGCAGGCAGGCGCAGGCATGCGAGCCGATGTAGCCGCTCGCGCCGGTGACGAGGATCGTGTGTCCCATGCGTCGCGGCGGCTCAGTTGGCGCCGACGGCCAGCGGCGGGCGCGGCGCCGCGGGCTCCGGCGGCAGCTGGGCGAGGAAGCGGCGGAATTCGTCGGCGACTTCCGGATGGCGCAGCGCGAACTCGACGGTGGCCTGCAGGTAGCCCTGCTTGGTGCCGCAGTCGAAGCGCCGCCCCTCGAACTGATAGGACAGCACCGCCTCGGAGCGCATCAGCCGCGCGATGCCGTCGGTCAGCTGCAGTTCGCCGCCGGCGCCCGGCGTGATCTCGCGCAGGTGGCGGAAGATCGACGGCGTCAGGATGTAGCGGCCGACCACGGCCATGTTGGACGGCGCCTGCTGCGGCGCCGGCTTCTCGATGATGCCGTCGAGCTTCAGCAGCCGGTCCGCGACCGGCCGCCCCTCGACGATGCCGTAGGCGCTGCTCTGCTCCAGCGGTATCGCCTCGACGCCGATGATGCTGCTGCCGTAGTGCGCGTGCAGGTCGACCATCTGCCGCATCACCGGCACCGGCGCGTCGAGCAGGTCGTCGGCGAGGATGATGGCGAACGGTTCGTCCTGCACCAGCCGCTCCGCGCACAGCACCGCATGCCCGAGGCCGAGCGCCTCCGACTGGCGCACGTAGAAGCACTGCACCGCATCGGGCTTGATCCGGTGGATCAGCTGCAGCAGCGCGTCTTTCTGCCGCGCGGCCAGCTCGGCCTCGAGTTCGTAGGCCTTGTCGAAATGGTCTTCGATCGCGCGCTTGTTGCGGCCGGTGACGAAGATCATCTCGGTGATGCCGGCCTCGATCGCTTCCTCGACTGCATACTGGATCAGCGGCTTGTCGACGACGGGCAGCATTTCTTTCGGGCTGGCCTTGGTGGCCGGAAGGAAGCGGGTGCCGAGTCCGGCAACCGGGAAAACAGCCTTGCTGACTTTCTTACGCATGGGTATCCGGGTCGGGTGTGAGCCTGGCGCGCATCAGCATCAGCGTGACCAGGACGGCGGTACCGACATCAAAACACCAGTCGGCGATGGACGCGTTGCGGTAGGGCAGAAGGGACTGGATCGCCTCGTCGGCCAGGCCGAGCAGCGCAATGCCGCCCACCGTGGCGGCGGCGCGGTGCAGCGGCGGCGCGGCCACCGCGGCAAAGCCGAGCAGGGTCATGAATGCGTAGGCGAGCACATGCAGCAGCTTGTCGCCGAAGTGCGCCGACAGCAGGTCGGCGTGCCCCGGAAGCGAACCGCCGGAAACCATCGCCGCGAAGAACAGCGCGAGCGCGGCGAGCCAGACAGGACGCACGCCCATCATGCGCGCCCGTAAGGATCGGACAGGCGCACGATGTCGTCCTCGCCGAGGTAGCTGCCGGACTGCACCTCGATCAGCTCCAGCGGCACCTTGCCCGGATTGGCCAGCGCATGCACGACGCCCACGCCGATGTAGGCGGACTGGTTCTCGGTCAGCAGGTAGCTGCGCTCGCCTTCGGTGACGCGCGCGGTGCCGGACACCACGATCCAGTGCTCGGCGCGATGGTGATGCATCTGCAGCGACAGGCTGGCGCCGGGGCGCACGGTGATGCGCTTGACCTGAAAGCGCGTGCCGCGTTCGATCGCGTCATAGCTGCCCCACGGGCGCCGGACCTCGCGATGGCTGCTGCATTCGCTGCGGCCTTCCTGCCGCAGCCGCTGCACCAGCTCGCGCGTGCGCTGCGCGTCGGCCTTCGGCAGCACCAGCAGCGCATCGTCGGTGTCGACGATGACCACGCCGTCGAGGCCGCAGGCCGAGACCAGCCGGCGGCCGGCATGCACATGGCAGTCGCGGCAATCTTCCAGCAGCACGTCGCCGCGCGTCGCATTGCCGGCGGCGTCGTGGCGGGCGGTCTCCCATACCGACGACCACGAGCCGATGTCGGACCAGCCGGCGTCCAGCGGCACCACGGCCGCCTGCGCGGTGCGCTCCATCAGCGCGTGGTCGATCGAGATGTCGGGACTCTCCGCATACGCTGCCGCATCGAGCCTGACGACGCCGTCGGCGCGCACGGACTGGCTCTCGGCGCGCTCGGCTGCGGCATGTACCTGCGGCGCCAGTTCGGACAGTTCGCGCAGCAGGCTGCTGCAGCGGAACAGGAACATGCCGCTGTTCCACAGCCATTCGCCTGACGCCAGCAGTCGCTCGGCGCGTGCGCGATCCGGCTTTTCGATGAAGGTGTCGACACGGCGCGCGCCGCTGGCCAGCGTGGTGCCGGCCTGCAGGTAGCCGTAGCCGGTTTCGGGCGCGGTCGGCACGATGCCGAAGCTCATCAGCAGGCCGCCGAGCGCGGCGTCGGCGGCGATGCGCACGGCGGCGGCGAACGCGGCCTCGTCGCGCAGCAGGTGATCCGACGGCAGCACCAGCATCAGCGCATCGCCATGCACGCGCCGCAGGTGGCAGGCGGCGCTGGCGATGGCGGGCGCGGTGCCGCGCGGCTGCGGCTCGAGCAGCAGCGTCGCGCCGTGCACGCCGATCTCGTCAAGCTGCTCTGCAGCGAGGTAGCGCGAGGTTTCGGCCGCCAGCAGCAGCGGCGCGGCCGGCGTCACCGCCGCACAGCGCAGCAGCGTCTGCTGCAGCAGGCTGTGCTCGCCATGCAGCCGCAGGAACTGTTTCGGCAGGCTTTCGCGCGACAGCGGCCAGAGCCGGGTGCCGGCGCCGCCGCACAGTACAGCGGGCACCAGGGGCAGTTGATCCATCGTGTCATGTCCTTCGGCAGGCGGGTCTGCCTGCGGCCGTGTTCACCATTTGTGTCGTCGCGCCGGCGGCTGACCGCGTTTCAGTAGGCGTTGCCGTCGGTCCAGCCGCGCAACGCCGTCCAGGCGACGATCTTCAGGTCCATCCGGAACGACCAGTGCCGCAGGTAGTACAAGTCGAACTCGACGCGGCGGGCCATTTTGTCGTCGGTATCGGTCTCGCCGCG
>JACCDX011790041.1_pt1 | contig 29522 bp, 27 predicted proteins | sample 7449681 | NCBI WGS metagenome assembly JACCDX01 (sample SAMN15323450, study PRJNA562643) | freshwater metagenome | isolation source: river surface water | place: USA:Blue River Watershed | collected 2017-08-18
TACAGGTAAATCGACAATTATAGCTGATATTATAGCATCAAAATCACATATTATTCCAGTGGCTCAAGTTTTTTCAGGAACAGAAGATAGTAATCATTTTTACTCTGAAAAGCTTCCATCAGTTTGTGTTTTTAACAAACTTGACGAACATGCAATTGAACAGTTTGCAGTCCGTCAAAAAATTGCAATTAAATATCTTAAAAATCCTTGGGCTTTACAAATTATTGACGATTGTACTGATGACCCTAAAATTTTAAAAAAACCAATCTTTCAAAACTATTACAAAAATGGTCGTCACTGGAAAATGTTACATATTCTTTCTCTTCAGTACGGTCTTGATATTCCTCCAGCTATTCGTACAAATATAGATTATACCTTCATCCTTAGAGAATCAAATATTTCTAACAGAGAAAGACTTCATAAAAACTATGGTTCTTGTATTCCAACTCTTAATGAATTTAATGAAATTATGGATCAAGTTACAGAAGACTATACAGCACTTGTCATTCACAATACAGGTCAGTCTAATAAATTAGAGGATTGTGTTTTCTGGTATAAAGCAGACCCTAAAAAAATTCCAAGAAGTTGGAAATTTGGTCATCCAACCGCGTGGGAATTTCATAATGAAAGAATGGACCCTCAATATACAGACCCATTTGTCGTTTAATTTGTTAATATATAATATTTTAAAATATTATATATTTTTATTTTCTAATTTATTATATAATAATACAATAAAATGTCTGTTGATGAAATTAGTGATTTTGAAATTGATTTATCTGACATTGACGAGGGAACATCTTCTGTTGTTTCTGATGAAAAAAGTTCAACTAATCTTAACGATGATGAACTAGATTTTGAAATTGAAATACAAACACCTGAAGATACTCAATTAGAGATTGATTTATCTGATATTGTTTCTGAAAAAAAACCTGGAGAAGAATTTTCTGAAAAGGTTGATACAAACAGACTTTGTGGTCCTAAAAAAACAAAAGAAAATAATGCTTACAGTCATAACGAACTTGTTTATTTAGCTGTTAAAAATGGTTTATTTGACTTAAAAACAGCATCTAGATTGACGATGGAAACTTTGTGTAAAGCTCTTAAAGTACCTTATACAAGTCCAAAACTTGCAGGAACGAAAAGAGTTATATTTGACGATTTTGGAGGTTGTTTAAAAATGAAAAAAGATGAAATTATAAAAGCAAACTTAACTCTTCTTTTGAATAAAGGATTTACTCTTGAAATGGCAAAAAAAACAAAAAAAGAAGAATTATGTAATATTATTTACCAAGAAGAAAGTCCTTTTGTTGTACCAGAAGATTTTGACGAATCAAAGTGTAGTTTATACGATATACCGACTTTAATTCGTATTGCTACAATTTTAAAAATAGATATTACTAGAGCTAAATATTTTAATGACTATTGTAGAATTATTTCTCTTTACTATAAAAGAAAAAAAATGAATTTTAATACTGAAATGTCAAGTAGCTGGGATTTATCGACAGATGATTATAAATGTTTAATTCCTTTAGCTACCGATTTAGTTTTACAAGAACATCAAAAAAGAGTAGTAAGACATATATTAACACATAGAGGTTTATTAGTTGTTCATGCTACAGGAAGTGGTAAAACATTAACAGCAGTTACAGCAATTAATTGTATGTTAGCCAAATATCCAAATATAAAAGTTTTAGTTGTTACACCACTAACTTTAATAGATAACTTTAAAAAAGGCTTAATACAATTTGGTTTATCTATAGATAATCCAGATTTTGTATCAAGAGTTGATATTAAAGGTTATGACGAATTCGTAAATTCTCAAAAAAGAAAAGGTGAAACAAGTTGTGAAAACACATTTTTAATTATAGATGAAGCGCATAATTTTAGAACAGACCCAAACATAAAAAATACTATGTTAGCTAAAGGTTCAAAAACATACACAATGATGAAATGTGCAGCTCAAGCATTTAAGGTTTTATTATTATCAGCAACTCCAGTTGTTAATAGAGTATATGATTTGCAAAATTTATTAGCGATGATAGATGGAGTTGATCCTATTAATTTATTAACGCGTGCTCAATTTGAAAAATCTGTAAAAAGTTCGGATGAGTTATATAAAAAATTATTATGTAAAACAAGTTATTATGAATCTCCAAAAGAAAATTTTCCTGAACGTATTGATATTCCTCTTGATGAAACTAGAATATATATGACAGATGAATATTATGACAGATATATGAAAATTGAACGTAGAGTTGCAAATCCTGATATATTACAAGGAATTACCCTTTCTGATGTTAATAAAACTTATTTTTATCACAATCTAAGAATGGCTGTTAATGCTCTTGACAAAGAATTAAGTCCTAAAATTGAATGGATTATAAATTTTATAATTAAAGAAGCAGAAGAGGGAAGAAAATCTGTTGTTTATAGTAATTTTAAAACTGCAGGGATGAACTTACTTAGAAAACAATTAGATGAATTAAATATACCAAATTTATACGCTTATATTACAGGTACAGTTACAGAAGATATAAGAAGAGTTATTGTCAAAAGATATAATAGAGATGATGTTAAGATTTTACTTATTACAAGAGCGGGAGGAGAAGGATTAGATTTGAAAAAAACAAGAAATGTTATTATTATGGAAGCAAATTGGAATCCTGCTGTCAATGAACAAATTATAGGTAGGGCAATTCGTTATCGTTCTCATGAAAAACTTCCTCCTGAAGAAAGAAATGTTAAAGTATATAGATTGATGTTAAGTAAACCTTTAGGTAATACAGATGAGAAAAAGAGTGTTGATGATATCTTAGAAGAAATGGTTAGAATAAAAAAAGAGCTAGTAGATAAAGTAACAGAAGTTATTCAACGTAGTAGTATTGAATATAATAATTGTTCCTGTATTACTAGTGATAATGTTGTTGGATGTCAAAGTTCTGCACTTCTTCAAACATTAACAAAGACTAATATAGAACTTGATGTTGGAAAACTTAAACCATATCAAGCTCCTGAAAAAACAAGTCTTGGTATTCGTATATCAGATGTAGGAAAAAGATTATGGCTTAAACTTGCAGGTCTTAAAGACTTACCAATTGATACTGTTGGACCAAGTAAAAAAGCTAAAAAAGTTACTTTACAAGAAGTTATATTTGATGAAGATTTTGAACTTGAATTTGAAGAAAAAAAACCAGAACCAGTTGAACTTCCTGAAGATTTCTTTGAAGAATTAGAAGAAACAGAAAAACCTGAAGTTAAAGATATTACATTTATCGATGACCAACAAATTGATAATATTTATACAGTTGATGACCCTGATATAGAAATAAGTTTAGATTTAGGAATAAATCCTGTTGAAGAATCAGAATTTGATTTTCCAGAATCTGAAGATGAAGATGAATATAAACCTGTTGTATCTGATATAGAATTTGATGATGAATCTGAAGATGAAAATACACCTGAACTAGATGTAGATTTAGATAATGAATCACCTGAACTAGATGTAGAAATTGTTGATTAAAAATGTTAAAGAAATAAATTATATAAATTATAAAATGAATAAATTATTTTATAATTTGTTTTTAGAGTCATCAAAACAACCTGTCAAAAGACTTAATCCTTCTCTTTTGACAATAAATGTAACACATAATTATTTTAAAAAGTATAGAACAGTATCAAATGAACTTTATAGTTTTTCTGCTAATATAGAACAACTTCATTATACTAAACTAAGACATTATAGTCCGTTTTATGTTCCTAATAAAAATCATAAAACTTTATTTATAAATGCATTAGATATATCATATCTTGATTATGTATTTAATTCTTATAAATTACCTAGTTATAATGATTATAATGTTGAGTTTATAGATGAAAATAATATTAATTTATTCTACGGCGAACTACAAAAAATGAAAAAATATTATAATATAGATGCAGATATTGATTCGTATAAAATAAATAGTGATACTTTTATTTTTTTTAACGATAAATACGATATTATAAAACATGATATAACTAATGATATAGACTTAGATTTAAATGAGCAACAATTCTATAACCTTAACTATAAACCTAATAAATAATTTTAGTTATAAAAAATCTATTACTAATTTTAAAATATCATCGCATATTTCTATTCTATTATTTCTTTTTAGATTATTATACAAATTTTGTTTATATTGCTTTTTACATTTCATTATATAATCAAATCTTTTATCTAATTTATCATCTTTATGTTCTGAAGTACTATTACGATTTTCTTCTTGATAAAAATAATAAAAAGTTACATCTGAAGAATATAGGCTATATCTATTATCTTTTTTATATTCTAAAAACTTATTCTCGTCAAATTTATATCCATTATTAAATAAATGCATAACCATGCTCTCATCAATAAACAGTATTGTTTTATAATACTTATCTTGTATTTTTACACCTAAACTTAATAAGTATTTTAACATTGAAAAACTTTTACAACCAACTATCATATTTGTGTTATATTCTGAGATTAAAATATTATAGTTTATTATTGTAATATCTAATATAGTATTAAGAGATTTTGAACTGGAACTCGGTCCGAAAAACATAAGATTATCTGTTTCATCGTTATTAAATTCTTTAAATGCTTCACTTGTCTCATAAAAAAGTCTTTTTCTTTCTTCACGAGATTTCTCTGATAAACTAACTTCATCTTTTTGATTTATTGATAATGATAAAATTAATTTTTTTAATTCATCTAAGTTATCTGTTAAAACATAAGAGATATATACGTTATAATAAAATAAATATAAATCATAATCTTCGCTGAATATAATGTTTAATACTTTTTTATCTGAAATATGTTCTAATGCATAACTTGCATTATTCATATTCGATTCTTCTTCGTCAAGAGGATGTTCGTAATTTCTAAACATTTCGATGTATCTTAAATCATCGTGTTTGATGGCTTTGTTTAAAGGATTTAGTTTTGATTTGCATAATATAGAATTATAATTAACATGTTTATAAATATAAGGATACATGTAAATAAAAGATAATTGCCAATTCATGTGACTAATACTTAAATTTCTTAAATCGGTGTAGAATCTTCTATTGAATAATATTAAAAATTTTTCAGAGATAGCTTTTTTAAAGATAGTGTCTTCTTGAACAGATATGTTAGGTATTTTTATACCATTCATAATAAAATCGCAAATAAGATTGTGACTCTCAGAGGAAAGAGATATAGTAAAAACTATAAAGTTTATTAAGTTCTCTCTATTTGAATTTTTATAATGATATATTATAAACTTTGATAATTGATTTAAACAGTCAGTGTTAAATCCTTTAGTTTGCATTTTAGTTTTTACACTATAATTGTAACTTATTGTTTTATCGTTCATATATTCTATCATTCTTGAAATTGTTAATTTATAAGGTCTTTGACTTAAAAAAGTATTTTGGTTTAGTTGTTCATAATAAAAAGTTTTTTCTTCAGTGCTTTCAGATAAGGGTTTTGAGTATTTTTCTTCTAACTTTAAATTAAAACAAAACTTAAATAGTTCAGAGTTTAGAGCTAAATTTTCAAGTGAAAAATCTGTAACATAATAAAGAATAGATTCTAAGTATTTTTTTTCTTCAGGTAACATTTTAATATTTATTTGTGTAAATAAATAATATATTATTACAAAATAATTCTATAAATCACTTAATGTTTAATAAACTGATTTTTAAAAAAAATAAAAACTATTTATCATTTCTATAAATAAAAATGTCTATAAAATTTGATGACCAAAAAATTTTCCTTGGCCTTTGTTGCATTAATACTGAACTTAGAGCTCTTAAAAATCCAATATTTTGCAGTCGTTCTATGATTCGCAGAACTTTCTCTGTTGAAAGAGCACAAGAACTTGCTTTACAAAATGTAAAAGATATTATTCCTATTATTGATTGGAATACAAAACACAATATACATCATCTTAGACTAAGTAGTGATATGTTTCCTCATTTTACAGATTTAGAAACTGAATCATATACAATGGACTTTTGTGATGAAGAACTAAAAAAAGCTGGAGATTTTGCTAAAAAAGTTGGTCATCGTATCACTATGCATCCTGGACAATATAATCAAGTTGGAGCTAAGTCTCAAGATGTTTTTCAAAAAACTGTTCAAGATTTAACTGCTCATGCTGAAATACTAGATAGAATGGGTATTTCTGATGAAGGAATTCTTTGTATTCATGGAGGTGGTTTATACGGAGACAAAGAATCAGCTGTCAGAAGATGGATTGAACAATTCGATGACCTTCCAAAACAAGTTAAACGCAGATTAGCAATTGAAAACTGTGAAAAGTGTTACTCTGTTCGTGATTGTCTAGACATAGCACAAGCAACCAAAATACCTGTAATTCTTGACAGCCATCATTACGATTGTTACTGTCAGTTACATCCTGATGAATTTGTTGAAGATATTGATGAAATGATGGATGAAGTAGTTGAATCATGGCAACAGTCAAGTAGAAGACCTGTGTTTCATATATCAGAACAAGCGCCAAACAAAAAAATAGGAGCACACTCAGACTTTATTGAAAAAATACCATCTTATATGCTTGAGCTTCCTGAAAAATACAATACAGAACTTTTTATTGAAGTAGAGGCAAAAATGAAAGAACAAGCTATATTAAAACTAACAGAAAAATATAATCTTTAAATCAAGCCTTTTATGACTTAATATCATAAATATAGACAAAAGTCTATATTTATGAGAGTAATTAAATATTTTTAATAATAAAAATTTAACTCATTGGAGTAAATTCCCATTTGAGTACTTCGCAACATTTTTTATAAATTTCGTCATGTTCGCGAAGTCGTTGAGGTGTTTTTAAAAAATGCAAAACACTATCAGCAACTTTTACACCCTGTCTTAACAGCAATTGTCTTAATACATAATGGCTATTTAATAAATTTGTTCTAGTTATTTCTTTAAGAGAAGAGTAAGCTTTAACAAGTTTGTCAAAATCTTCAAAAAGTTTAGGTTCATATTGACTTATATCAATCTTTTCTTTTCCAGTTATTTTATTATAAATCAACTGTTCATCTTCATAGTACTTAGAGAAACCAGTTTCAGATAAAAATAGACGAATATGTTTTTTTAATACTTTGTCATAGTTTTTAACCTTAACAGTAGTACCATCTTCGAGTTGTTTTTCTTCTATTTTTATTAATTTATGTTTTTCTAACATTTCTTCTAATTTTGTATATACAATATCTGGAATAGAACGATTTTGTTTTCCTTGAAATTGATTTATTGTATCTCTGAAATGACATCTTTTTTCATAATGATATTTAGGATTTATGTTTATTCTTGAGTAATCATTATATGTTATATTTTCAGAAAAGGATGATGTGTAAATTGTACCACATTCAGCGCATATAACTTCACAACTATTATCTAATCTATTTTCAATTTTATTATCATCTTTTTTTATACATTCACAGTACTGAGTTTTCTTTTTTTGCTTATTTTTTATTTCTAAACTTTTAAGGATATTTGATATACATGTATAAATGTCTAATTGTTTTTTATTAGTTTTCAAACGAGTCTCCCCTGAAAAACTACTACTATTATTATTTAGTGTTTCATTTTCTTTAAAATTTTCTAAAAATTGTTCCGGAATATCTGGTATATTAAACATTTCATTTTTACTTATAAATTCTTTTGTTTGTTCTTTATATTCAATATCTAGTTCTAGCATTGAATTGTTTTTTACTTTTTTACCTATAAATGAACTATTTATAGGTTTATTTATTAATTCATTATATTTATTAAGAAAAGTTTCTGAAAAGTGAGAATATTTTTCTTCATTTACAGCCAAAGAACTGATATAGGCATCTATATGTTGTATTAATTTTGTATAGTCTTTATATTCTTTGTATGTAATTATCTGTAAATGATGTACGTCCTCAAGTTTGACTGATTCTTCAAAATATTTATTAAATATATTAGTTACACTATTTAAAAATTTTAGTTTCTTATCATAACTATCTTGATTTTTTAATATTATACAGTATAAATCGGATATTGTTTGTATATAACAATCTATGTTAGTTTTTTCATCCTTAAAAAATTTAAGTATTTTATTATTTATCTGAACTAACGTCTCTTCTTTTTGTTCTTTGTTTTTATACATTTTATATAAATGTATAAAAATTACTTTAAATTAAACTTTTAAAAAAAGAAATATTGCAAATGTTGCTTATTAACTTTAGATTTAAATGGATTTGGTATTATATCCATATACATTAAAACTACTAATATTATTAATATTATAATAACATTATTCATATCCATATTTTTTAAACGATAGAATCCTTCTTTTACTCCTCGTTGTAATTCACATTTCATGCATGATTCTGTATCTTTAGCATCAAAGGCACACTTTGAGCAAACCATTAAATCTTCTAAGAAACCCATTTTATTTATTATGTCAGAATAAAAAATTTTTTTTTAAAAAAAGAAATATTGTAAATTTTGTTTTGGTGCTGTTAAACCTTGTAATGGATTTGATAAAAGTCCTAAATAAACTAAAGCTATATAAAAAACTAAGCAAAATATTCCAGTAATTAATAAACTTAAGTATAAACCGCTCATTTCTTGTTTCATAATATATGAACGAATTGATTGAGGCATATAACTCATAATTTTTTCTTTCATTTGATTAGATTTATTTCTAATATGTCCAGACATATTTGTACGAATGTGTTGTGGCATTTTATATTTATTACAAAGAAAATATTTTTTAAAATCAAAATTATTCATTTAATTCTTTTATTTCATTTAAAAATGTTACTATTTTTTCATAGTAAAACAACTTAGCCATATTATTTATTCTTATTTTCTCTGCTACCTCTAAACAATCGGTCACAGACTTTCCTAACCCTTTGTTTTTAGTTATTATATCATTTACTCTTTTTATTCTCTCATTATATGTTGTTATCTCTTTTGACGATGAAAACTCTTTTACATTTGTTGCTACTTCTAACAACACTTTTCTTACATCATTTAACTCTGTATCATACACTTTGTACATTTTTGAATTTAATAACAATTCCATACTTTGTATTTCTGTTTCAATATTACTTGCTGACTTATAAAAATTCTCTAAGTCTATCATAAAATAAAATCCACTCTTATTAAAAGGTGTATTAAAACTAAATGTATTTATATCTTCATTATGTCTATCAATAAATACCAACATTTCTTTATCAACATGAGCTAGTTTATAGTTAGACTCTTCTAATAAAGGTTTAACTCTATTAAATGATGTTTCATATAATTTTCTATTACTTTTCATTTTACTATTAATAAACAAACTCTTATCAATTGATGGATCATCTTCACTCTTCATACTTATATGCATATAGTTTTTCACACTACTATCTATTTTCATATAATATTTTGATGGAATATATATAAATAAACTTATTCCTGTATTCATGAAATATATAAATAATATCGTTACTCTTTCTTCATAACTAAAAATACCTCTTATATGAATATTATGTGTGCTGAAATATTTTAATAAATTTGTTATTGGAAACTCTTCTGTTTCATCTTCTTCGTCTCTATCATCTCTGTCATCTTCTCTGTCATCTCTATCATCTTCTTTGTCGTATTTATCATCTTCTTTGTCGTATCTATCATCGTACTTATCATCACTAACTTTGTCATCTTTATATTTTGATGTTTCATATTTACTTCTATACTTAGACATTTTTTTTATAAAAAAAACATATCTTTAGAGCAAAAATTTTAAAACAAAATATTGCAACTTTTTTTTTCTTATTTTTAATTGAAAGGTTAAATATTTTGTTTTATATTTTTAAATATTACTAATGGACTTTGGTGACAAAATCGATGACCTTCCTACTGATGAACAAACTCCTCCTTCTAATGAGTTACAAATGCTTATGAACATTTTTAAACCTGAAGAACCTTCTAAATTTAATGACATCTCTTATATTGCTAAACTTGGAGGTATCGCTGTTATATTATATATTGTATTAAATCAACAACCTATTTTAAATATTATTCAACAATATACTAAAAATCCTACAACAAATAAAGTTGTTATTTTATTATTTATTGTAATGTTTTTATATATCTATCATACTTATTTTTGATAACCAAATGAAAAACTTTTACCAAACTTACTACGATTAATTCTATATCTATTTACAATTTTATTTTTTTTAATTTCATCTATTGTATTTGTTGTTTTTACTCTTTTTATTATTTGACTTGTACTATTTTCATCTTCTTCGTAAAATGTCTTATATTCTAAATATTCATTTGTACTTGTAGGTTCCATTTCTCTACATCTTAAATTTGTCATATATTTATAAGGCTCTTGATAATTATATGAACTGTTTAGCAATTCAGTCATTACTTTTTAACTAAAATAAAGAAAAAATAATAAAAAATAAAGATTTATTTTTATTATAATTAATTATTAAAATGAGTCTTTCTTTGTTAAACTGGTTCTTTCCTTCTACTTCAAAATCTAACACTTTTTACTATCTTTTATTTTTTATTTTAATTACTGTTGTTGTTTCAATCGTATTATTATACATATATCGTGATACAGTTTTCTGTAAAAAAATAATTGAACTTTTCTTATTTGATCCCGCTCAAGAAGTTAAACTTAAATACTATAAGAAAAAGAAAAAAGAAGATACTGAAAAAAATCAAGATTCCATTCCTGATGACACTAAAAAATCATTTATTAAAGAAAGTAAAGGTGAAATAATTTGTAAAAAAGCTGCTGAAGAACTATTTAATAAGAAGTTTTCCAAAGTTAGACCTGAGATTCTCAAAAATGATGTTACAAAACATAATCTTGAACTTGATATTTATAACGATGAACTAAAACTTGCAATTGAATATAGCGGAAGGCAACATTACGAATATGTTCCATTTTTTCATAAAAATCATGAAGCATTTCTTAATCAAAGATATCGTGATGAAATGAAGAAAAATAAATGTAAAGAATCTGGTATCAAACTTATCGAAGTTCCTTATAAAGTAAAACACGAAGATATTCCTCAATTCATAAGAATGAAAGCTATTAGTCTCGGAGTCTTAAAAGACGAAGAAAATAATAAAGAAGATATTTAGTTTGTTTTTTAATATTAAAATAATATTAAAAAATTATTTATTTAAGCAGTAGGACCACAATCTTGAGGATTAACATTAGGATCACAAGTTGGTTGATAACCATACATCATACTGTTCATCATATTATTACGACGGTCACTACGAATATGATTTCTGACATGTTGAGAACCCATTATATTCATACTTGAACGAAGACGTGCATTAGGATTATTAGTTAAAGTTTTTGGTGGTTCTTCATTTTCATATCTAATACGTTGTGTACAACCTCCATCTCCACAAGGTCCTCCCATTTGATATCTAATATGTTGAGGCTTATAGTCTCCAATACCTCCTTGTTGATAATTAAAACCTTCAGATTTGTTCATACACATGTAAAGAATAACACCGAGAATAGCTATTATAATTAAATGTTCTTTTTCCATTTTTAAATATAGTTAAAGAAAAAAAATAATAATTTGTGAAAATTGAATATTTTAAAATTTTATTGAATTTCTGTTTTATATTTATAAATAAGTTAGTTATGTCGCAAGTAACTACTATTCCGATTAATTTAGCATCGGTCAAAGACCTCGAAAATCCAACCTTAGTTGGACAAGGTAGTTTTGGTAAAGTATATTTAGATTCTAAAACAAATAAAGTTTATAAAAAATCTGACACTATTATTTATAAAGATAATGATTACATTATTATTGAAAATAACATAAGAGAGTTAGTATTTTATACTTATATAAAAGAAAAATTTGGAACATCTGCTAATTATAATCAGAGTCTATCTTATTTTTTAGATAGCGTAGAACATATATCTATTCCTTATAAATTAGAAGTTTCTAACAATATTAGTAAAATTTATTTAGAACATAATGGAATTCCTCTTTCAAAATATAAATATGAATCATTGAATGAACTTAAATTAATTTTTTCACAGATATGTAGTACAGTGTATTCATTTTATTCTAAAGGAATGACACATGGTGATATAAAACCATCAAATATATTAATAAAAAAAGAAAAAATTCCATATGTAAAACTAATAGATTTTGGAAGTGTTCAGTTTAATCATTTATATAAAATAAAACAAAAGCATCAAAGATGTTCATTATTATATGTATCTCCAGAAGAATTGGAAGAATATATTTATAGTTTGTATAATGATTGGTGGGGAGTCGGAATGAGTATGTTTGAAATAATAACAGGAAAAACATTTATTGAATGTTTATTAAATGAATATAATGTTGATGGTGGTCAAATTAGACAATTTTTTGAATGTGTATATAAACTAAAAAGAATAAATAACTTTAATCCTGTTAATTTTTTAAAAAGTTTATACAGAGAGATTAAGCAATGTCACATTACAAAAACAATTAATGATAATATTAAAGATGAAGAGCTAAGAATATTATTATTAAAGTTTTTAATAAAAAATCCACTTGAAAGAAAAAATACAGTAGAACATGCTTTAAAATATTTATATATGCAGATAAAAAAATCATCTTACTCTAAAGAATATTCTCATGTTCTTGGATTATCAAAAATATTTGAAACTAAAGAGAAAGAATTACGAGGCGAAGCCGAGAGACTAATATCAGATAAAGGAACCCCGATAGATATTAATAATCAAAAGTTGATTGAATATAGAATAAATAGTTTTGAGTGTTATAGTTTTGATAAAAGAAAATGTATATTAGATATTATTTATAGAATATGTATAGATACAAAGTATCAATTTGGATATGAATTATATGGTCATACAGTTATGTTATTAGATAGAGTATATGTAAATTGGAATAAATATTTGTTACATACAAATCAGCAAGATGATTTAGATGGTGTGTTAATAGGAATAATTTGTTTGATAGTATCAAGATGTTTATTTAAAAGTAGTATAAATAAGATAAGAGAAATTATAGAACTATATGACAATTACTATCCGAATCTAAAAGAAGACTCTATTAAAAAATATAAGGTAGAAGAAGTATTAGATTTATTTAATTTTGTACTACACATGTTAAATTTTGAACTTTATAATATAAGTCCTGATATATTATTAAAAATTAGAGAATGTGATATAGACATTAGAAAGATGAATGACAGTTTCATTAAATATTTAATAGTTAATGAAACGACAGAGAAAGTGTTTAATTTATTTATCTCTGTATAAAATATTATTGTCAAGATTGACACGAACGAAAGATTCTTTTGCTTTATTGTGAGAAACTTTATATAAAATAGCTAAGAGTAATAAAATTATGATAAGATGTTGTATTTCCATTTTATAATTATAAAAGAAAATAATTAAAAATCTTCATCAAATCTAACTTCTTGTTGTTCTTTTGACGATATAACAGATGTTTTACTGTAATTTGATACTCTTTTTTCAAAGAAATTTGTTTTTCCTTCAACGCTTATTAAATTCATCCATGGAAATGGATTTTCTGTGTTATATATTCTTTCATTTATTAAATTAACACATAAATGGTCCGCAACATATTGAATATATTGATTCATTAATGATTTGTTCATTCCTGATAGTGAATAAGGAAGACTTTCGTTAATAAATTCTTGCTCAATAGAGACAGCGCTTTTAATAATGTCTTTAACTTCTGATGTCTTTAATTTATTTACAATATATTTATTATATACTAAGCAAGCAGCATCACGATGCATTCCTTCATCTCTGGAAATAAGTTCGTTAGAATGACAAAGTCCAGGCATTAAACCACGTTTTTTAAGCCAGAATATACTGCAAAAACTTCCACTAAAGAAAATACCTTCAACACATGCAAAAGCAATAAGACGTTGAACAAAATTACCGCTTGTAATCCATTTTCTTGCCCATTCAGCTTTTTTCTTTATAGATGGAATTTCAACCGTTGCTTTGAATAAATTATCTTTTATTTTATTGTCTTTAACAAGAGTATCAATAATAATTTGATACATTTGGCTATGAATATCTTCCATCATTTCTTGATAATGTAATAGCATTTTGAGTTCTGGAATTTTAACTTGTTCGCAATAATCCTCGTCAAGATTTTCATTTACAATAAAATCACTGCAAGCGAAGAAACCAAGAACCATTAAAATAAAATGTTTTTCGTTTTCATCAAGCTTGTCCCAGTCATTTAAATCATCAGAAAGACTTACTTCTTCAGCAACCCAGAAAGATGCAACTGATTGCTTATATAAGGCCCATATATCCTCGTAAATAATAGGATACAGGTTCATTCTAGATTCTGAAAGAATAGGTTCGTTCATTATTAACTTATTATATTAATAATATAATAAGTTTAAATTGTTTTAAAAAATTATTTTAATCCAAAAATTTCTTTAGGAGCATCACATATAGAGCCGCAAATAAGCATACCATAAATGACAATTGCAATAGTTACAAACCCACCGTAAGTAGGAACTAAACTGAGTAAAATTAATAAAATAGGAACACCAATAGGCCATTTGTTAATAAATGAACATTTGAAAGCATAGTAGAAAGAAAGAATAAATAATATAAGATAAACAATTAACAATGTAGTAATAGAAATGACAATAGCTTTTACAGCGGAGTCGATATCAGCTTGACATTGTATAGTTTGTTTTATTCTTCTTAGATTGTTGTAATCGTTTATTCTTGCTCTTATTGTTTCAATAAACATTTTTATAAATATAAAAGAAAAAATTAAATTAAATATATATTTTACTTATTTAATAATAAATGATTGTATGTAGTATTTCAACAATTCCTGGAAGATTAGAAAGTCTGATAACAATTTTAACAAGATTATTAGAATCAACTATATATCCTGATATAATTATTATAACAATAGCTAATTACTATCCCAGATTAAACAAGTTCTATAGTTCAGATGAAATGTCTAAATTGTTAAGTTATTTACAGACTTATAAAATAAATACAAAAATAACATATCAAGACGTTGATATTGGACCTGTTGTAAAGATAAAATCAGCATTGGAATATTGGAATAATTTAAAAAAATCTGATGATATAAATGAGAAAGAAGATGTTATTATAATATTAGATGATGATAGCGGACTTTATGAAAAATCTATAGAACTATTGACAGATGCTTATATAAAGCATGGAGATGCAGTTTATGGAATTATGGGAAAAATAGGAAATGATACATATGTACATGGAGAATTTCTTTCATCTGTTGAAAAAGAATATACAAATGTTGATTTATTAGGTGGTTACAGAGGTGTTTTATATCCAATACATCTTTTAAAAAAAAATGATACAGGGACACCGGTTCCGGCTACAAAAGGTTCCAAAAAAATAACTTTTTTCGAATGGATTGATATGTTTGTTAAATATCACAAAAAGAAAAATTTAATAGCTATGCATGATGATGATATATTTTATTATTGGGCTAAATATAATAATATAGAAAGAAGAGTTGTTAAAGTTCCTTGTGATATTCCAAACTTTATATATTATAATCCTATAAACAATACAAATGGAATTTTTAATGATAAAGATTGTAATATAGCTTTGGATATGATAAAGGAAACGTTAAAAGAAAATAAACTAGAATACCTTATTTAAATTATATAAGAATTCTTCACCTTCAAGAAGGTGAGGCCAGTCTCTTTCTATTATTCTGAAAAAGCTTGATTTATATTCATTCATATTAACAAGAGATTTAGATTCCCTCTCTTCAATTTGTCTTTTCGAAGAACCTCTTAAATTCGCGTTATAGTTAGGATTTTTAATTTCAAGTTTAAAACTAGTAGAATCTAATATTTTATAAGATTCAAAATTAAAAGTTGGATTTTTATAGAACTCTTGAAACCATTCTGAAAAATCTTTAATAGAATATTTATTATAAGATTCAATAAATAACACACAAACAGATTTTGTTATTAAATCTTGAGGGATAGGCCGTACGAAATAAGATTCAGAAATACGTTCTTTTCCAAATATAACAGTGTTTGTTAAAACACTAACTATATTTTCAAAAAAATCTGAATCTAACAGAAGATTAGACTCTGACGCATATGGAACAAAAATAACAGAATTATTGATATATTCTTTATTTTCATTTATTATATTTATAATGTTATCATAGTCTATACTCATTTTATATTATTATAGTAATATATTTTTATATTTTTATATTTTTTAATATAAAAATATCAGTTTATTTTCAACTACTACAAGAAACACAAACTTCTTCAGTACATATAAATTCTTTACCATCTTTTATGTATTTTTTTCCTTGAGTATTAGATTCTTTGAGTAAAGTAAATTTGATTGCATCTCTTGCTGGTTTTGAACGAATATAATAACTTCCTGTTTTTAAGCCTTTCTTCCATCCATATAAATGCATACTACTTAACTTTGCTTGTGTTGGATGGTCAATAAAAATATTCATTGATTGAGATTGGTCAATGAAAGCGCCTCTGTCTGCTGCTAAATCTATTATAATTTTTTGAGAAATTTCCCAAACAGTTTTATATATTTGTTTTATATTTTCTGGTATTTCTTCAACAGTTTGAACACTTCCATTATTTTCTATAATCTTATTAACAATGTCTTTGTTCCATAAGTTTATTTCTTTTAAATCTTTGTATAAATGTTTATTTACCATCATAAAGTTTCCTGCTAATGTACTTCTTGAGTATATATTAGATGTAAATGGTTCAAAACATTCATTATTTCCAAGAATTTGTGAAGTTGATGCTGTTGGCATTGGAGCCACTAATAAACTATTTCTTATTCCTTTTTTACATTTCTCAATCAATCCTTCCCAATCATATGGAGTTAATGGAGTTGCATCCCACATATGAAATTGTAAAATTCCTTGAGAAACAGGACTTCCATCAAATGCACTGTAAGGTCCTTCTTCTTCTGCTATTTCTGCAGATGCCTCTAATGCGAAATAATATATAGTTTCAAATATAAAACGATTTGTTATTTTAGCATCAGAACTATCCCATGGCATTTTAAGTATTGCAAATACATCTGCAAGACCTTGAACACCAATACCTATTGGTCTATATTTAAGATTATTATTTGATGCTTCTTTAATAGGATAATAGTTTATATCTATAATATTGTTTAAGTTTCTTACAATAATTTTAACTATTCTTCCAAGTTCTTCTAAATCAAAAATACCATCTTTTATAAATTGAGGAAGAGATATAGATGCTAAATTACAAACAGCAACACTATCAGGGTCTGTATATTCGACAATTTCAGTACATAAATTTGAGCTTTTTATAATACCAATATTTTTTTGATTACTTTTATTATTAATACTATCTTTATATAATATGTAAGGAAGGCCTGTTTCTATTTGAGATTGAAGAACTGCTTTCCAAACATCTCTCGCCTTTACTTGTTTTGTGAATAACTTATGTTTTTCTGCATCTAAGTATATTTTTTCAAATGTATCTCCATAAGTTTCTGTTAAAGATGGTAAAGCCGATGGACATATTAAACTCCATATACCATCTTCTTCAACGCGTTTCATAAATATGTCAGGGATCCATAATGCTAAAAATAAATCTCTAGCTCTTAATTCTTCTGGAGGATTATTTAAACGAAGTGCCAAAAAATCAAATATATCTGGATGCCATGGTTGCAAATAGACAGCAAAGCTTCCTTTTCTTTTACCTGATTGATTAGAATATCTAGCCGTTGCATTTAAAACTTGACACATAGGAAGAATACCGTCACTTTGACCATTTGTAGAATGAATTGGACTTCCTTTCGCACGAACAGTTGAAATATCAATACCGATGCCACCGCCATGTTTAGATATAAGAGCACAACGCTTGTTTGTTTCATAAATATGTTCCATTGAATCATCCATATGTAATAAGAAGCAACTTGACAAGTTTCCTTTCTCAGAACCAGCATTAAATAAAGTAGGTGATGCATGAGTAAATTTACCTAAACTCATTTCTTTATAAGTTTCAATCATTCTTTCGATGTTTCTATCTTTAAGATGAACTGTAACAGCTACTCTCATAATCATATGTTGAGGTCTTTCAACAATTTTTCCATTTACTTTGATAAGATAAATACGTTGTAATGTTTTAAAACCAAAGTAGTTATAATTATTATCTCTTGAGTGGTCTATAACGGATTCTAATTGTTCTTTATTTTCTTCAATAAAATTAAAAAAATCTTCAGATATCACATTTGTCTTTTTACCAGTTTTTTCATTTGTACTATTATATATAAATTTAAGTGTTTCATAAAATGATGGATTTGTTGATTTATGTAAATTGCTCACACTAATTCTTGCCGCTAGTTTGTCATATTCTGGTTCATAAGTCGCCATATAAGCTGCTGTTTCCGCGCTAAGCTCATCTATTTCTGATGTTGTCATATCATTTTTAAGAGACTGAATAACTAGTTTAGAAAGATATTCTATATTGATATCGAGGTCTTTTGAGAGTTCAACATTACGGTCTGTTATAGAATCGTAACGAACAGGAACACGCTTTCCACTACGCTTAATAACAAACATTTTTAATATATATTTTATATTTATTAATATTTAAATTAAATTAAATATTAATAATTTTTACAATGATGTAAAACTTAATTATTTTCCAGTGCTACCAAACCCACCTTGGCCACGGCAACTTGTAGAAAGTTCATCAACAATTTCAACTTTAATAGGAGAGAAGTCAGGTGCAACAATTTGAAATAAACGTTGTCCTTTATTAAGAATAAAAGTATCAGAAACTTTATCAACACCAAACTCAGTATGATCAACATAAGCACAAATATTTCCGCGATATCCAGCGTCTATCATACCGATAGAGTTAGACATTCTAAGAGGAGTTTTAGAGATGCTACTTCTAGGAATAAGAAGATAAGGAATATTTTTAATACCTTCAGGAGTTTCTAAAACCATTTCACATTGAATTTGAAAGTCGATTTTTTGAGTGGAATTTTTTTCAATAACATAGTAGATAGGACAGAATAAATCAACACCGCTATCATCAGAAAAATTGACTCTTGAGGAGTAGAAGTCTTTTAAAGAAGGGTTTAATAATTTGATTTTTAAAACAGGGGAACTCATTTTATAAAATTTTTATATATAGAATATATAAAAATTTAAATTGTAATTAAGTAATTATTTATTGACTTTTATACGGGGAGCTATTCCCATAGCCATAAGTTCTTGAAAAAGAAGTTTTGTTGCATAAGGAATATCAATTTTTACAATACTGTTTATATTTTTTGTGTTATCAGTTTTACAAACTTTACAATAGTATGAATCTTTTTTCTTATTAGCAATAGCCATTAAACCACATAAACTACAGATATACATTTTAAATTTATCACTATCGATAAACATTTTGTCACGTAAAAAGTTAGCTGCACCATGAGAAATCATACAATCTCTTTCCATTTCACCAAATCTTAAACCACCATCTCTTGAACGACCTTCTGTTGGTTGTCTAATTAAATTTTGCAATGGACCATAGCTTCTAGAGTGTTGTTTATCTTGGACTAAATGTTTCAAACGTTGATAATAGACTGGACCAATAAATATTTTTGCATTTATTTTTTGACCTGTCATACCATTATAAAGAACCTCTGAACCATGTTTTTCATAACCTAAAGAGTGCAGTGCATCGCATATTTTATCAGTATCTAATTTTTCAAAAGGAGTTGCATCTAATATACTTCCAGTCATTAAACTTACTTTTCCTGAAACAGATTCAATCAATTGCCCGATTGTCATACGGCTCGGAAGACAATGTGGATTAATAATAACATCAGGTGTTATTCCTTCTATCGTGAAAGGCATATCTTCTTGTTTAAACATCATTCCGATAGTACCTTTTTGACCGTGTCTTGAGGCTATTTTATCACCGATTTCTGGAATTCTTATACTTCTCATTCTGACTTTAACGAACTTCTTTCCATCTAGATTTGTTGATAACATAACTTGATCAACAACACCATCTTCTGAAGAGCGAATAGGAGTTGAACAATCTTTATGAGTTAATTTTGATAATAAACTTTTAGTAATCTGACTATCTGATTTTCCATCTGTAATATTAACAATTGGCATTATTTTTCCTATTAATATTTCTGAATTTTTATAAACACTTCCTATAGTTGGTAAACCGTCCCTATCTAAATTATCATAGTTATTATTTTTTGTTCCAGCAACAGTAACAGGATTAGGCTTACAAAATTCATCAGCTATTTCATTTTTCTTTTTATTTTCTTCATCCTTATAACTACGATAAAACACAGAACGAAATATACCTCTATCTACTGAACTTTGATTTAATATAACCGAGTCTTCTTGATTAAAACCGGAGTAACAAGCAACTGCAACAATTGCATTTACACCTGAAGGCATGTCGTTATAATTTATATACTTTGAAGGTTTAGTTTGAACTAATGGTTTTTGAGGATATGCTAAAACATGAGCAAGTGTATCCATTCTCATTTGATGAGATGATGTATACATACCCATCGCTTGTTTAGACATAGCTGATTCGTAAGTATTTCTTGGAGCTTGATTATGGTCAGGAAAAGGAACAATAGAAGCACAAACACCAAGCATCATACTTGGATGAATTATACAATGAGTGTATTCATAACCAAGAACATTATTAGTTAAATCTTCTAATCTTGTTGCTATCAAATTTTGACTTTGTTCATTAACATCAATATATTCAATCTTTTCTTCCATTATTAAATCATCCCATTTTTTTTTATGTCGTTTTAATAATTCAATATCTTCTTTTGTTACTCTTACGCTTTGAGTTCCATTTTGTAATTTATCAACTATAAAATAAGGACTACAACATCTTCCTCCGTCTGTGTCTATGATTAATTCGTTGTCATTTATTTTTATGGAGACATCAAATGGAATCTTATTTGTTCTTCTTAAATTTAATAAATAATTTTTAATAGAAAATATATCATCGTATAATCCTATCAAGTTACCATTTAAGAAAATTTTTTCTTTTTTACTTAGAGAAGATATAGTATTTATTTTTTCAATATTAAATTCGGTTAAAAACAATAATATCAAATCACTACTTGTATTCATTGATATATGAGTCATTAAACTTAAATTTTTAATTAAACCACACGCATGACCTTCTGGGGTTTCAGCAGGACAAACTGTCATAAAATGAGTATTGTGCAATTGTCTCGGTTTAGCAGTTTTACTGTCTTTTGCAGTTGGAGGTGCGATACGTCTTAAATGAGAGAGTGTTGAAGCATAACTTAATCTATTTAAAACTTGAGAAACACCAGTTTTTGTAATGTTTTGCTTTGTTGCACCCCAGTTTCCAGTGGACATAGCATATTTTAAGTCTGTACCGATATCTTTACCTTTAAAGTCGTTTTTTAATACGATATTTTTTCCATTCTTTATATGGCGTTCAGCAATTTCAGCAAACTCTTTGAAAACTCTATTAAAAGCATTTCTAAATAATGAACCAAGTAAATTAGATGCTAAATCAAGTCTTTTATTACCAAAACTATCTCTATCATCTAAATCACGTCTTCCCAAAATAGTACAAATTAGCTTTTTAGTCATATAAGCAAGAAAAAAAGCTTTTTCAATTTCATAAGGCATTTCTCCGATATTATTATCAGTAACAGAAACGTGAGAAAGCATATCTTTGCAAAGTATCTTTCTCACATTTTGAAGTCTTTTTTCTTTAGTATCACAATTGATTATAGAACGTTTTCCAATATATTCTATTGCATGTTCTTGTGTTAAGATAACAAAAGATTCATCAAAACTTGGTTGTAAAATGTTTTCAATTTCTTTATCTCCATTACAAATCATGTCAATAATTTTTTTATCATCTAATATACCAAGAGCTTTGAATAGAATAACAATAGGTATATCTTTTTTTATATAAGGAATAGAAACTCTAAATATTTTATCTGTTAAAATTGTATTTTTCTTTGGAGGTGGCAGATGTTTTATTACAACTTGACTAGCAGATTTTAATTCTCCTTCTTGACTACTTCTAATTTCTGCAACATAATTATTTAGTTTATTTAAAAAAATATAAACTTGGTTTGTTGCCATCTTTTCTTGAGCAATTAAAACTTTTTCACTACCATTTACTATAAAATAACCTCCTTGGTCATTATCACATTCTCCAAGAAGCGTTAAGTCTCTCTCGTTCTTTCCATATAAAACACAATGTTTTGATTTTAACATAAGAGGAACATTGCATAATTTTGAATTTTCTACTCTACTTGAAATAAGAATATTTTGTTTTTCTGAACCTACTTGTTTAATCTCATATTGTTGATGTGTTAAACTAAAGTAAATACCGATATCATATGTTAGATTTCTTAATCTGCACATATTTGGAGTTACTTTTGTAAGCTCTCCGGATGATTCAATTGTACAAGGATTTCCAACATAAGAATGTGTTAATTTAACAACATGCTTGATTGTTTGAACTTGAGGTTCATTTGTATTTTTCTTTTTTAATCCATCTCTTTTCGTTTCTTGATTGATATTAACTTGTTTTGTAGTTTCAATTATAATAGGAGGAGATGATTCGATTATTTTGTTTATGTTATCACATAAAAATTCATCATAACTATCAATTTGATGTTTGACTAAGCCTTTGTTATAAAAATAATTGTCAAGAATAGTCCAACAATCTTGAATATTGATTTCTGTATTCATTTTAATTGTATAATTAAAATTTAACTGAATTATATGGTAGAACTTAATAAAACAAACAAAAATTCAGTTTATATTAATAAAACAAACATTTAATCTCTTTTTTTGATTAATCATTTAAAAACATAATTTTATAAATCAAATGTATAATTTTCCGATGTTTTATAATTATTTTAAAAATTTTCCAGCTTATGCTAAAATCATCGAAGTCGCTCCTAGAGATGGTCTTCAAAATGAAAAAACAATTTTGTCTATTGGTAATAAACTTAGACTTATTAAAAAAATTGAATCTTGCGGTTTTACAGACATTGAAGTTGGCAGTATAGTCAATCCTAAACTTGTTCCTCAAATGAAAGGTTCTGGTGATTTAGTAAGATTTCTAAATAACAAAAATATAAATTATAGCATATTAATTCCTAATATGAAAAGTTATACAGATACTATTTATCAAAAAAATATTTTTGATAGAAAAGTTCAAGTTAATGAAATTGTTTTATTCACTGCTGCAAGTGAAACATTTAATCAAAAAAATATAAATTGCTCTATTGACGAATCATTTAAACGTTTTAAACCTATTGTCGAGAAAGCTATTCGTGATAAAATTAATGTCCGAGGAAGTATTTCTTGTAGTTTAGGTTGTCCTTATGAAGGTCTTGTAAAAACCAATAAAGTTGTCGATATAATTAATCGTTATTTTGACATGGGAGTTTCTACTATTGATATAGCTGATACAATTGGTGTTGGAACACAAAAACAAATAGCAGATATTTTATGTAACGCTTCAAAAACAGTTCCTGTAAGACATTTAACTGGACATTTCCATGATACAAATGATACTGCTTTAGAATTGATTGATATATGTTTAGATTATGGTGTTAATACATTTCATTCTTCTATTGGAGGAATAGGTGGATGTCCTTTTAGTCCTAAAAGAGCAGGAAATCTAGCAACTGAAAAATTAGTATTACATTTACATAGTCTCGGTATTCATACAGGTGTAAATTTAAATAGATTAAAAGAAACAAGTAAATGGTGCGAACAATTAATCAAAACTAACTGAAAAATTTAAAATAGTTTAAATATTTATATATTAAAAATATATAAATATGAGTGATAAAGAAAATTCTAAAATTCAAAATTCTGAACCAGGAGAAGAATCTCGTCTAGAAGGCCAAATGCATATTCCTATGCCTGGTTGGAATCCAGAAAGTCCTGAACTTTCTAAACAAATAAGTGAATTAATTCAAGAAGATATAGGTGATTTAACAGAAATACCGGAGGAAGCTTTTCAATTTGAAGAGATAGTGTCTCGACCAAACCTCGTTCATGTACCGGACCCAAATCGATTAAATCGATTTATGACTGTACCTAAAGCAAAAAACCATTTATTTGAAGATGATTCATCATCGCGTTATTGTTCTCATACAGGAGTTAAATGGCAAAAATCTGATAAAAAATCAAAAGCTGATGATAAACCTGAAGAAGAGAGTATTTTTAAAAAAAATCCTTATTTTTTAAGAAGTTCTAAATATCAAGGTGAAAATAATAAATATATAAGACAAGCAAATCATCTTGAAAAACTAGACCCTGTTATGGAAATAAAAACAAAACTAGCAGAAGGTCCATACACTTGTGATATTGTTTTTAGTTTTGATACAACAGGTAGTATGTCGAGTGTTATTAAAAGCTTAAGAGAAAATCTTTCAGAAACAATCCAAAAACTTTTTGAAGAAGTACCAGGAATTCGTATAGGTATAATTGTCCATGGAGATTATTGTGACTTTCCTAATATGTGCTGGAAAGTTAATCTATCTCGTGACTTTGATGTTATTAATGATTTTGTAAATAGCGCACCTGATACTTCAGGAGGAGATTATGCTGAATGTTATGAACTTGTATTAAAATCTGCTGTTGATTTTAACTGGGAAAGTGAAGTTAGAGTTTTAGTTGTTATAGGAGATGCAACTCCGCATGAAGTTGGTTATGAAATTAGAGCAAAAAACATAAAAGGAATTGATACTAAATTAAATATAAATTGGAGAGAAGAATTAAAAAAATTAAAAGAAAAAAAAGTTACAGTTTTTTCATGCCATGCATTACCAGAGCGTAATAAAGAATCAATTTCTTTCTACTATGACATAAGCAATGAAACTGGAGGATATTATTTTTGTTTAGATGATTTACAATCATTTAAAGAATATATGATAGCAATATGTTTGAAGGCGGCGGATGGTGCAGAAAACATAGAATTATTAAAAGAAAGACAAGAAGAACTTAAGAAAGAAATAGAAGAATATAAGAAACATGAAGAAGAAAAAGAAAAACTAAAGAAAGAAATTCAAGAATTAAGAAAAACACAACAATTAGAGTTGGCGACACGCCTCGAAGAAAATTTGAAAGAAGTTGAGATTATAGAACAAAAATCAGGATTATTTGAAAGAGCTGAAAGTGCTAGAAAAGATTATCAAAGTATAAGTTCTGCATTTTGTGATTTATCAACATATAATGCTTTTTCAGAAAATGTTGATACAGTTGCAAAAAGTATTCGTAAATCTAAAAATAAAAAATCTAAAATGGAAGATTATGAAGAAAACTTATATGGTTCTTCAATGCGGGTCACCGAGGCTAATAGATTTGAATCAAGTTTTCAAAATAAACCTACCGGCTTCTCTGAGAAACAAGAAAATTCTAAATTTAAATCATTTATGAGAGCACTAAGTACTCCTTCTAAAACTTTTGACAGAGATATGCGCACTGAAAATAAAATTTGGATTTGCACTTCTTGCATGCAAGAAAATATACATTTAAGAGATTTTTGTGTAAAATGTGATACAGAGAGGGCTAAAAGAAATTTATAAAATTAATTTTACTACAATAAATAAGCTTAAAAATTAACTGAAAATATAATAAATTTAAATAAATAAAATATAAAAATATTTATATATTTATAAATAATAATATATAAATATGTCGCAAATTGATATTTCAACAATTGAAACTGCTGAATTTCCATCTATAAAAAGATTAGTTGTAAAACAATCTATTGCTACTGCTAAAACTCATGATATTGAAAATATAGATGAGTTTAAAAATTTTCTTATTAATTTATTAATTCAACACGGTAATGTAACAAAACAAAGTGCTGAATCTATTTTTGACGATAAAGGAATTGAGTTTATTAAGATTGCCTTTACACATCCTTCTATGTTAGAAGACAGAAACTACGAATACTACGAGTTACTTGGTGATGTTACAGTTAATAAATGTATAACTTGGTATTTATTTAGAAGAATTCCAGCACTCAAAACTCTCCCAAATTTTGCTATGGTTATGTCTGAACTTAAAAAAAGATATGTTTGTAAAAAAATGTTTAGTAATTTTTGTAAAAAACTAGGTCTTGACAAATATATTCGCTGGAAACAACTTTCTGTTATTGAAAAAGATGAAATTAAAGAAATTATATTAAATGATAGTTTCTTTGAAGATGTATTTGAAGCTTTTTGTGGAGCTCTTGAAGATTTAATTGATACTAAGTTTATTGTTAATAGTGGTTTTAGTATTATTTATAATATTATTGTTTCTATTATGGATAATATAACTATAACAACAAATCTTGATGAATTACTTGATAGTAAAACACAAATCAAAGAACTTGTTGAAGATAGTCGTGTTCAACCATATATTGACTTTTCTAAAAAATACAAATTAAAGTATAACTCTATTAAGTCAGGCGATAAATGGTACGTTGAACTTGAAATTCCATTTAAGAAAGATATTAAATCTGGAGAAGTTAAAAATTTCTATAAAAAATTTACTAGTTCTGAACATTATAAAGTAAATGAAGCAGAAAAAGATTCTGCTTCTCAAGCTGTAAAATGGTTTAAACATGTTGGTATTCCATGGAAATCAAAATAATCTTTTTTGAATCAACTTATATCTCATATTTAATGTTCTAGGTTTATGTTGATAATACAATGAATATGGATTATAATCATCTATTAAAAATTTTTTCTTTTCTAATAATAAATATATATACTCTTGACCAATTCCATAATCATAAATAACATCTGAGTTTCCCATTTCAGAAACATATTCTTTTATTTCATCATCTGTTTCAAATTCGTAAATATCTGCTCCAACACTAATATATTTATACTTATTTAATTTTATTAAAATACTTTGCCCTTCTTCTTCAGGATATCTTCTATCATATCCTACAAAAAGTTTTCTATAATCATCTATTTCTAACACCTTAGTAGTATATAATTCTGTTAGTCCTGTTAGTTTATATATTGTAATTTTATTATTTAAAGTAACAACAACTTTAAAAGGTCTTGCTCCATTATCATGTGTATAATATTCAACTAAACCTTCGTGGTCTAAAAGAGATGTGTCCATCGACATTTTTATTATAATTTTTCATTTTATTAAATTAAAAATTATTTTTTTATCAAATTATAAACAATATGCAAGACATTCATACTATTATTATTGGAGGTGGAATTTCTGGTCTTTACTACGGCTATCAACTTTTTAAAAAAAATATACCTTTTATTATTCTTGAAAAAAATTATGAAAGAAGGGGAAAACTTTATTCTCTTTCTAATAAACTAAGTTTAGACAATACTTTGTCTAATTTAGACAATTTTACAATTGAACTTGGTGCTTCTATCATTCATAAAAATCAAACAAATATGATAAACTTAATTAAAGAATTAAAAATGGAGGATGAAATTGAAGAACTTTCAACTAAACAAAAATCATTCTTTTTATTAGACAAATCTAATAATCCAGAGGAAGATTCGAAAACATTGAAAAAAAAATGGAAAGAAATTAAAAAATTTGTAAAGTCAAATATTGATAAACTTCCAGATGATACTACAATTGAAGAAGCAGGAAGAATTCTTCTGAAAGAAGAAGATTTTTATATTTTTTCAACTTACTGGAGTGAATGGTATGAAGTAAATTTGCAAAATGCAAAAGTTTTCTTTGAACAAGAAGATAAAGAAGGTGAATATTGTAAATTTAAAAATGGTTACGAATCTCTTGTAATAAAACTTACTTCGATATTAAAAGACCATATTTATTTTGGTTGTCTTGTTAATAAAATTAAATTAAATAATTCTCCTGTAAATCTTTATGAAAGATATGAAGTTACTCTCACTCACAACTATGAGACTTATTCTGTTTCTGAAAATAAGATAAAAAATCAAGTTAATATAAAATCACAACCTGAAACATATATAATAAAATCAAACAGTATATTTTTAGCGACAGATTATACGTGTGCTTTAACTTGTATCAAATATACAAACTTAAATCCTTTAAAAAAATATTTAAAATGTGGATTTCCAAGATGCTGTTATCGTTTTTATGTGTATTTTAAAAGACCATTAAATTTACAGAGTAATGGTGAAATAGGTTCAATTGTCGGAGATTTTGAGTCTAAATGGTCTATTAAAATTAATGACCATTTATGGATGATTAGTTATGTTGATGGACCGTTGAGTTGTGCTCTTAATGATGTTAGTCCAACAACTTTAATAAAAAATTGGATTAAAACAATAAATAAACATTTTTTTAAAAATAAGACTGATATCGCCAATAAGCCAATATCATATAAAGATGTTTTATTTTATAAAGCTGGATTTTGGAGAGATGCATATACTATTTTAGATAAAAAGTTTTATACCCGACCCTGGGAGGGAACCACAGTGTCAACTAATCAAACATATGGTGAAATATGCAGAAATCTTCTTCCAGATGGTTGTAATGTAGGTATTCTTCCTAAAAATAAAGGAGAGGATACCGCATGGGTTGAATCTGTTCTTATAAATCCTAAAGTTTAAGGAAACATAGCATCATATATAATCTTATATAATAAAGATAACGCAATTAAAGCAAAAACTCCACTTCCTATACCAAGCATAATAGGACTTGTTAATGGGAAGAAGAATAAACCTAACCATACTATAAAAACTAAAGAAGGAACTAATGATTTCCAGAATATAGGTTGAGTTGAGTTCCAGTTAGATATTTTAGCAACAACATATGTTGCAAATATTATAATAGCAACAGTTATAAATTGAATTGCAAATGGTATATCAAATGGAAAGAAACTTAAAGCTGAACTAGCAATTTGACTACTAAACAAAGGTACAAGAAGAGGAATACAACATGTAGTACCACAAGACATTTTTATTTATTATAGTATATAAAGAAAAAAATACATTTTTATCAAAATATATTTTTTTACATTTCATAATTTTAATTTAAAGTGTATAGAACATTTAATAAAAAATGAGCCGCACTAATCGCGAAAGTAAATATGTCATTCGTAGTAGAGATTCTAAAATGGCAAATATTATAAAAAATGAAGTTAGCTCCCGTATAAAAAAAGTTGAAGAATCAAAAAATGAAGATACTTCTCAATCTAAGACTAAAAAAATATTCCGAAGCATCGCTGACACTCAACAACCTAAAGAAGATGTATCAGTTGGCAATCGTGAAGAAACAAAAGAACCTATCTTAGAAAAAAAATCATCTGCAGAAATTAAAGATAAAGTTCCTATTTCTCAACCATTAGATGAAAAAAAACAAACAAAACAAGAAAGAGCTTTTGAAATTAGAAATAGACTTCAGATGCTAACACAAGGAAGAAAAGATACTATTGGAACTTTAACTAAAAAACAATCAGA
>JACCDX011261152.1_pt1 | contig 29519 bp, 27 predicted proteins | sample 7449681 | NCBI WGS metagenome assembly JACCDX01 (sample SAMN15323450, study PRJNA562643) | freshwater metagenome | isolation source: river surface water | place: USA:Blue River Watershed | collected 2017-08-18
CAAAAACAGCCACCTGCGCGCTCACCAAACTTCACCCAGCGCACACCGTGGATCCGGCTTTGCCGGTCCACTGGTGTGGCCCCCTTGAGGGGGCGGCCGAAGGCCGTAGGGGGTGGGTTACTGATAGCCTTTGGGGAAGGGGTTGGGCTCGATCAGGTCCTTCGACTCGGCCACCACCTTGAAGGTGCCGTCCGGCAGACCTTGTGCGATGCGCGACTTGCTCCACAGGTGGTGGTTGGCGTGCACCTTCACATAGCCTTCGGGGGCGGTCTTCAGCTCGATGCCCGGCGATGCGGCCACGACCTTGTCCACGTCGAAGCTGCCGGCCTTCTCGACCGCTGCCTTCCACAGCCAGGGGCCGGGTAGCCGGCCTGGGTCACGTCGCCGATCACCGCATCCTTGCCGTACTTGGCCTTGAAGGCGGCGACGAACTTCTTGTTGTTCTCGTTGTCCAGCGACTGGAAGTACTTCATCGACGAGTAGAAGCCTTCGGCGTTTTCGCCGCCGACACCCAGCATTTCGTCTTCGGTCACCGACAGGGTCAGCACGACCTGGGTCTTGCCGGTCACGCCAGCGGCCTTCAGCTGCTTGAAGAAGGCAACGGTCGAACCGCCAACCACGTCAACGAAGACGACGTCCGGCTTCTTCAGCTTGATCTTGTTGATCAGCGAGCCGAACTGGGTGTTGCCCAGCGGGTAGTACTCTTCACCGACGACTTCGCCCTTGATCACGTTCTCGATGTGCTTGCGCGCGATCTTGTTCGAGGTACGCGGCCAGATGTAGTCGGAGCCGACCAGGAAGTAGCTCTTGGCCTTCTTCTCTTTCGCGACCCAGTCGAGGCCGGCGAGGATCTGCTGCGTCGCTTCCTGGCCGGTGTAGATCACGTTCTTCGACTGCTCGAGGCCTTCGTAGAAGGTCGGGTAGTACAGCAGGCCGTTCTCCTTCTCGACGACCGGCAGCACCGCCTTGCGCGAGGCCGAGGTCCAGCAGCCGAAGATGGCCGCGACACGGTCGTTGGCGAGCAGCTTCTTCGCCTTCTCGGCAAAGGTCGGCCAGTCGGACGCGCCGTCTTCCTGGATGATCTTGATCTTGCGGCCGAGGATGCCGCCCGCAGCGTTGATCTGCTCGATCGCGAGGCGCTCGGCCTGGATGGAGCCGGTCTCGGAGATGGCCATGGTGCCGGTGGCCGAGTGCAGCTGGCCGACGATCACTTCGGTGTCGGTGACGGCGAGCTTGGTGGTATTGACCGCAGCCGTGGCCGGCGGCGCTGCAAATGAAAAGCCGGGCAGTGCGACGGCCGCGGTGGCTGCGAGGCTCAGCAGCGCCTTGCGGCGGCTTGCGGATTTGATGGATTGATCAGACATTCGATTTCCTTTCACACGATGGCGTTTCAGGGGAGATGACAGCGACACTGTCGATGGCCTTGCTGCAGGCGGCGGGATCGCGTTGATGGCGCCCCCTTGGTTGCACGGCTTGGAGGCAAGCGTAGGTTTTTGCGACGCGCTGCAGCAATACGCTGTTTGACGTAAGCCCTGCGCAGTTCGCGCAGACAGAAGCATTCGGCGTGTCGGTCACAAAGGCGAGCGCTCCGACATGGGGCATGCGCAGCCGCTGGACACGGACAGCCCGCGCCCCATCGCGGGGCAAGCCTTGCACCTTGCAGGTGCGCCGCGGTCGCTGCACCGCCCGGCAGGCCGCGGATGCCTGTCTACGTCATTTGACGTAGGCCGTTCGGGGCCGCTCTGCAAGGCGTGGTGCAGAAATTGCTAATCGGGAAGCGCCATCGACATGCCGGGCCGGAGCGCCCGCTTCGATAACCATCCCACAAAACATAACCATCCTCGCAGTCCGGAGCGAAGCTTGAAATCAACGTCTGTCCAACGCATCGTCAAGAGCCGGCGCGACTACAACACCTGGGTCGCGAACGAGACCCTGGAAGACTATGCGCTGCGCTACACGCCGCAGAGCTTTCGCCGCTGGTCCGAGTTCAGCATCGCCAATACCGCGCTCGGCGCGGTATCTTTCCTGGCGCTCGAGGCCATCGGCGCGGCCATCACGGTGTCCTACGGCGTCACCAATGCGCTGTGGGCGATCGCGGTCGTCGCGCTGGTGATCTTCATCACCGGCCTGCCGATCGGCTACTACAGCGCGAAATACGGCGTCGACATGGACCTGCTGACGCGCGGCGCGGGCTTTGGCTACATCGGCTCAACGATCACCTCGCTGATCTATGCAAGCTTCACCTTCATCTTCTTCGCGATCGAGGCGTCGATCATGGCGCAGGCCACCGAGATGGTCTGGGGCGTGCCGCTCGCGTGGGGCTATGTGCTGTGCTCGGTGGTGATCATTCCGCTGGTGATCCACGGCGTGACGCTGCTCGGGCGGGTGCAGGCGTGGACGCAGCCGATCTGGGGCGTGCTGATGGCGCTGCCCTTCATTGCGATCCTGATGAAGGAGCCGCAGGCGGTGTCGCGGCTGCTGGCGTTCGACGCCGGCCTGCCGCAGGGCGGGCAGTTCGACTGGGTGCTGTTCGGCTCGGCGGCGACGATCGTGTTCTCGCTGATTGCGCAGATTGGCGAGCAGGTCGATTTCCTGCGCTTCCTGCCGCAGACGAGGCAGGGCAGGAAGGCGCGCTGGTGGTCGGCGATGCTGCTGGCCGGCCCCGGCTGGGTGCTGATGGGCGCGCTGAAAATGCTCGGCGGCGCACTGCTGGCCTTCCTGCTGATCGAGAAGGGCATGCCGGCGGCCGCGGCGGTGGAGCCGACGCAGATGTACCTGCTCGCGTTCGGCTATGTGTTCTCCGACCCAAGCTGGGTGATCGGCGCGACCGCGCTGTTCGTGCTGGTGTCGCAGCTGAAGATCAACCTGACGAATGCCTACGCCGGCTCGCTCGCGTGGTCGAATTTCTTCGCGCGGCTGACGCACCATCATCCGGGGCGTGTGGTGTGGGTGGTGTTCAATGTGCTGATCGCGCTGCTGCTGATGGAGATCGGCGTGTTCGCGGCGCTGAAGGAAGTGCTGACGCTGTATTCGATGGTGGCGATCTCGTGGATCGGCGCGCTGGTGTCGGACCTGGTGATCAACAAGCCGCTCGGGCTGTCGCCGGCGCGCATCGAGTTCCGGCGCGCGCACCTGTATGACATCAACCCGGTTGGCGTCGGTGCGATGGGCATCGCCACGCTGCTGTCGGTCGCCGCGCTGGCCGGCGCCTTCGGCGCGACCGCCGCCGCACTGGCGCCGTTCATCGCGCTGCTGTCGGCGCTGGCGCTGGCGCCCGTGCTGGCGATTCTCACGCGTGGCCGCTACTACATCGCGCGCGAGCCGGAGGTGCCGGTCACTGACGCCAGTCGCCAGTGCGTGATCTGCGAGAACCATTTCGAGCCGGCCGACATCACGCATTGCCCGGCCTATGCCGGCGACATCTGCTCGTTGTGCTGCTCGCTCGATGCGCGCTGCGAAGACCGCTGCAAGAGCGGCTCGCAGCTGACCGAGCAGCTCCATGCCGTGGCCGACCGGCTGCTGCCGCCACGCCCGGCCGCCTGGCTGAAGACCGACGTCGGCCACTACCTCGTGATGCTCGCGGCATTCACCGCGGTGCTGCTGGGCACCCTCGGCACGCTGTATGCGCTCGAGATGGCGCAGGTGGCCAGCCTGCCGTCTTACGGCCCGCCTGATTTGCACGGCCTGTTCGTCAAGCTGTTCGCTGCGCTGTTCCTGCTGACCGGCATCGGCGCCTGGTGGCTGGTGCTGAATGCGGAAAGCCGCCGGCAGGCGCAGCAGGAATCGGAAAGGCAGAACCGGCTGCTGATGACAGAGATCAACGCACACGAACAGACCGACCGCGAACTGCAGCTGGCCAAGGACAAGGCGGAGGCATCCAACCTCGCAAAGAGCCGCTTCGTGACCGGCATGAGCCATGAGCTGCGCACGCCGCTGAACAGCATCCTCGGCTATGCGCAGATACTGCAGACCGACCCGTCACTGCCGCACAACCGGCAGAACGCGGTCAGCGTGATCCGCCGCAGCGGCGAACACCTGCTGTCGCTGATCGACGGCATGCTCGACATCGCCCGCATCGAGGCCGGCAAGATGCGGCTGGATTCCGGCGAGCTGCGGCTGCGCGAATTCGTCGACCAGCTGGTGCAGATGGTCGCGCCGCAGGCGGCGCAGAAGGGGCTGCGCTTCCATTTCGAGGAATCGGGCCGCATACCGCAGGCCGTGCATGCGGACGAGAAGCGGCTGCGGCAGATCCTGATCAACCTGCTGGCGAATGCGATGAAATTCACCGACGCCGGCTCGGTGACGCTGCGCGCCAGCTATGCGCGCGAGATCGCGGTGTTCGAGGTCGAGGACACCGGCATCGGCATCGCGCAGGAAGATATCGACCGCATCTTCCTGCCGTTCGAGCGCAGCAAGTCGGCCAACCAACGCAAGGAAGTCGGCACCGGCCTCGGGCTGGCGATCTCGAACATGCTTGCGCACATCATGGGCGGCGAGCTGAGCGTGACGAGCGAAGTCGGCCGCGGCAGCCGCTTCCGGTTGCGCATCTACCTGCGCGAGGTGCGCCAGCCGACGCAACCGGACGCCGCGTCCGCGCAGCCGAAAGGCTATCTCGGCCCGCGCAAGCGGCTGCTGGTGGTGGACGACAACGCGTCGCAGCGCGAGATCCTGCGCGAGATGCTGCAGCCGATGGGCTTCGACATCGTCGAGGCCGACTGCGGCGAAGCCTGCCTGCAGATGATCGGCGACTGCGATCCCGACCTGGTGCTGATGGACATCGCGATGCCCGGCATCGACGGCTGGGAGACCTGCGAACGGCTGCGCGAGCGCGGCTACGAGGATCTGCCGATCATCGTGGTGTCGGCCAACGTGTTCGACCCGACCGCGAAGAAGGGCGAGAGCATGCTCTGCAATGACTTCATCGCCAAGCCTTTCCTGCTGCCGGATTTGCTGTCGAAGCTGAAGCTGCACCTCGGCATCGAATGGACGGTGGCGCCGGCCGCCGCGCCGGCGCCGCAGCAATCGGTGCGCGTGGTGCCACCGAAGGCCGCGCTGGCGAAGCTGACCGAACTGGGCGCGATCGGCTATGTGAAAGGCATCCATGCGGAACTCGACGCGCTGGCCGCGCGCAATCCGCTGTATGCGCCGTTCTGCGCCGAACTGAGGACACTGGTGGAGCGTTTCCGCCTGCCTGAATACATGAATCGTTTGAAGGAGTGGGTACATGAAGACGTGGACCGCATTGGAGGGTGACGTCGCGCTGATCGTCGATGACGTGCCCGAGAATCTTGCGTTGCTGTCGGACGCGCTGTCGGAGGCTGGCTATTCGGTACTGGTCGCCACCGACGGCACATCGGCACTGGAACTGCTGCAGCGGGTGACGCCGGACATCATCCTGCTCGATGCGGTGATGCCCGGCATCGACGGTTTCGAGACCTGCCGCCGGATCAAGGAGATGGACGCGGTGCGGCATGTGCCGGTGATGTTCATGACCGGCCTGACCGAGACCGAGCATGTCGTGAAAGGTTTCGAATCGGGCGGGCTCGACTATGTGACCAAGCCGATCGAACCGGCAGAGGTGCTTGCGCGCATGGCCACGCACATCCGCAATGCGCGGATGATGGCGCAGGCCGCGCATGCGATCGACGCGGTGTCGCATGCGGCGGTGTCGCTGCGCGCCGATGGCGTGCCGCTGTGGCAGACGAAGCAGGCCGGCGAATGGCTCACGAGCTTTTTCCCGGACCATGCGATCACGCCGCGCGAGTTGCCGGCTGCGGTGCGCGACTGGTTGCAGCAGGCGCTGGCGTCCGACACCGACGCCGCACCGCTGTCGGTCGCGCGCGACGGGATGGCGCTGCACCTGTCGCTGTCGCGTCGCCGGCATGAGCTGTTGCTGCTGCTGGAGGAAAAGCCGGTCGAGGCGGATGGTGCCGGCTCGCTGGAGCAGTACCAGCTGACGCCGCGCGAGACCGACGTGCTGGGCTGGGTCGCGAAGGGCAAGACCAATCGCGATATCGGCGAGATCCTCGGCATGAGCCCGCGCACGGTGAACAAGCACCTCGAGCACATCTACGTGAAGCTGGGCGTGGAGACACGCTCGGCGGCCGCCGCGCTGGTGGCGTCGCGCATGGCCTCGTGACGGGCTGAACGCCGGCGCGCGCGGTCCGCTGCGCGCAGCGGACTGCGTCGAATGACTGATCTGAATTTTTGCCCGCTTCGATGGCCTTTGAACCTGACCGGCCGCCTTGGCGTTTGTGGCATTGCCGGCCCGAGCTGTACCTGCGGCTGGCCGGCTGAAGCAGGGGCGTCACGCGCCTAGCGTGTGGTGAAGTACCAGCGTCTTTCCACCGGCACGCCGTCGATGCTGCCGGCGAATTCCACTTCATGCAGGAGGCCGCTGCGCAGCCGCGCCAGCGGAATGATCGCTGCCGCCGATGGCGGCGTGTCGCTGTCGCTGCTGCCGTCCAGTTGCGCGACCTTCAGCGCGGCCTGTACGCCCTGCTCGCGTATCGAGAAGCGGCTGACCAGCAACCGGCTGCCCAGCGGCGCGTGCACGCTCACGGGATAGCCGACGGTGTCGCGTCCTGCGACCGGGTCCGGCGTCTCTTCGTCGCTGGAGACCTGGGTGCTGACATTGCGCTGGTCCGGCATCGGCCAGACGACGACGCGGCCGGCGAGCGCTGCGCTGCGAGCGCGCGATGCGACGAAATTCACGTTCAGCCAGTAGTAGCCGCCACCGCGATGCGCATCACCGGCGCCGGCCAGGTCGAAGGCCGGTTCGAGCATCAGGTAGCGGTGGTAGATCGCACCCAGCAAACCTTCGGCCGCCGCAAAACCATCCGGCTCGGCCGTGGCGGCGATCACTTCACCGTCGGCCTGCGCCTGCGTGGCCAGCGGGTAGCCGGCCGCGCGCACGCGCTCGGTCGCGGTCGCGCCGGTGAAGCCGGGCCGTGACGGGTTTTCGTCGTGCGTGATCAGGTTGTTGAGTTGCTGGTAAGTGGCATGCGCGGCGGCCGCGCGGTCAATGCGCGCATCGCGCGCCACCGGCGGCAGTCCGGCCTGAGTCCTGCGGTAATTGATCCACGCCAGTCCGTCGCCGGCGACATCGCCGCTGCTGACGGGGCCGCCGCTTTCCTGCGCCGTCAGCTGCGTCGCGCTGGTGCCTGTCGATGTGCTGCCGTCGCCGTCACCGCAGCCGGTGACGATGGCGAAGACAGTGATGATAAAGATACCCACCGCCAGCCTTGCCGCCCGCGCGCCGATATGCATGGAGATCTCCGTCGATGCGTTCCCGCTGCAGGCACGGGACACGTCCTGTGCTGCGCAGGCAGCGAAGATTCGACTGGTTCAACAGGCTTTGGTTCTGGACGGCGGATCCTCGGACCAGCGCGGCGCAGCACGATGAAAATCAAGCTGCGCGGCTCAGGCGAGCAGGATCAAATGCAGGCGGCGGCGTCAGGTCGCTTCGAACAAGCCGGCATCGCGATTCTTGCGCACCGCATTCCACGCAAAGACCTGGGCATTCATCGCGATGTACACCCCCGGCTCGCACAGCATCGCCGCAGCGCAGGCAAAACCGAGGTTGAACTGCGCATCGGAGCCATCGATCCGGCACGGCACCATCGCGCCTGTCAGCACGATGGTTTTCGCCAGCGCGGCGTAGCCAAGCACCTCGGCCGTCTCGCGCATCGTGTCGGTGCCGTGCACGATGACGATGCTGGCTTCTTCACTGCGTACGCAGGCGTCGCGTACCTGCTCACGGTGAGCGTCCTGCATGTCGAGCGAGTCCAGCGCAAGCAGGGGCTCGAACTGATGCGGCAGCGTGATGCGCGCGCGCTCAAGCAGCAACGGAAGGATGCTGTCGCCGAACACGAGTTGGCCGGTCAGCGGATCGTACTGCTTGTCGAACGTACCGCCGGTGGCAATGATGCGCAGGCTCATGGAAGTCGCGTAAAGAAAATGACAGGTAGCGCCGATGATAGCGCGGACCACGCGACGCGAAGGAAGATGGAAACGGGAAGGAAAAAACGCGCAGACAAAAAAAGGGGAGTGGGACGTATGCCCACTCCCGAAAAAGCTGGGCAGCGCAGGCGATAACGCTTGTGCCACCCGCCATCCGAGACAAGATGGACTTGCATGGTAAGAGAGGAGTCGGCGACGAATCCAATGCTATGTTGTCATGAACGTATTCGCTGCATTTCCCGCCAGCGCAAGGCGACCCGAACAGTCCAAAGAAGTTCTGACCATCGAACAAATATTCTGTTTTCACACCGTCGCCGTCTGCCGTTACACTGCGGCGTTCGTTCTGATCGCATTCCCGAGCAAGCTACGATGAAGCCCATCGCACCCGGCACTGTCATCTTCCATCGCTATCGCGGCTACGGCGTGATCACGTCGGTCAACCTGCTGACCGGCTGGATCTCGGCGCGCTTTGGCAGCGAAGGGCGCACGCTCGACCTGAACCTGTCGTGCGATCAGGTGCAGCATGCGGACGGCGAGCCGATTCGCTTTCGCCGTGCGCAGCCGGACCGCATGCCGCATGGTCGGCTGATGGCAATGGTGCGCGAACTGCATCGTGCCGGTTACCAGCGGCTCTATCTGTACAGCTGGCCGAAGCCGTCCGGACTGCACTGGCGCTGGCACCTGTTCACCGGCCCGCGGCAGTGGCTGCAGCGCAGCTGGCGCGATGGCTGGTATGGCTCGGGGGCGGATTACAACCTGAATCCGGTATTGGGCTGGGGCGACAAGCCGGGCGATTCGCCGCACGACTTGCTGTCGGCGCTGGCGAAATTCGATCCGCAGGGACTCGCGCAGGCGCTTGGTCGCGATGACGACCATGCCGACTGGTTTGCCGATGTCTGCGATGCGCTGCTGCCGAACTATGCGTTCTCGCTCGGATGGGACCAGGCGGCCGGCCCGCAGCCGGAATACCTGCCGGTGATTCCGCTGCGCGCGAATGTGCGGCCGTACAAGGGACGGGCGCTGCCGTGGCCGCCGGGCTGGAAACACCTGTGGCGCAACCTGCCGCAGGCGTCGGGCAGCGAGCCGCGCATCATCGTCACTCGAACAGTTCGCGCTGGCGTCCCCTCAGACGCCGATCGTTGATCGAGGTTATCGACATCTCACGGCGCCCGGCGATCAGTTCGATCGCGTCACCTGCCTGCAGCTGGCCGGGCTCGATCACTTTCAGGTAAACACCGGAGCGGCCCGACTGCAGCATCTGCTTCACTGCATGTGCATAGCCGAGGCGCGCGCCGAACTTGAAGCAGGGCTGGCGCGGCTCGGTCACTTCGAGCAGCACGCTGCCGATGCGCAGCCGGTCGCCGACCCACAGCGCATTTTCCAGCAAGCCTTCGCTGCACAGGTTCTCGCCGAACAGGCCGGGCTCGGGCGCGACGTCGCGTCGCAGCGCCTGCCGCATCTGTTCAGCCCAGAACGGATGATGCTCGACCGGATACAGGTAGACCGCCTTGTCGAGCCCGCCGTGCACACTCAGGTCGGCCTGCTCGTCACCGGCAATGCCCAGCGGCCCGACCTGCACCGACCCGTGCAGCGCCTGCTTGCGGATGGCCGACATCACCGATTGCGCCTGCCCCTGCGCGCCGACGAACAGCGGCGCGACCTTGCCGGCGTGGACGCCGAGGATCTTCATGTCGGCGCTCCAGCGGCACGCTGCGCGATGGCCTCGAACAGCGGGCGGAAATACATCTCGTAGCTGTCCTGCTCGACATAGCCGAGGTGCGGCGTCGCGAGCAGGTTCTCAAGCTGCAGCAGCGGTGCCGTCGGCGGCAGCGGCTCGGTCTCGAACACGTCGATCGCCGCCGCAGCCGGATGCCCGTCGCGCAAGGCAGCCTCGAGCGCACCGGGCGCGATCAGTTCGGCCCGGCTGGTGTTGACCAGCAGCGCGTCGGGTTTCATCCGCGCGAGGTCATCGGCGGTCACAAGGTGCCGCGTGCTGTCGGACAGCCGCAGGTGCAGGCTCAGCACATCGACGCTTGAAAAGAACGCTTCGCGGCTGGCGGCTGCAGCAAAGCCGTCGGCAACCGCCTTTGCCCGGCTGGCTTCGCTGCCCCAGACGCTGACCTGCATGCCGAAGGCCTGCGCATAACGGGCCACGCGCTGGCCAATGCGGCCATAGCCCCAGATGCCGAGGCGGCGGCCATGCACGACCCGGCCGAGCGTGCTGCGCTCGGGCGCGATGGCGCTCTGCTGCCACAAGCCCTGCTTCAGCAGGCTCGCATACGGCAGCAGCTGGCGGCTCGCGGCAAGGATCAGCGCCCAGGTCAGTTCGGCGGTGGCGACCGGATCGCCCGGCCCCTCGACCAGCTCGATGCCGCGCTCGCGCGCCGCTTCCACGTCGACATGCGCGCCGAGGCGGCCGGTCTGGCAGATCAGTTTCAGGTTCGGCAGGCGCGACAGCAGCGCCCGGTCGAATCGCGTGCGCTCGCGGATCAGCACCAGCACGTCGAACGGCGCCAGGCGGATGGCCAGCTGGCCGATGCCCCTGGCGCCATGGTTGAACACCTTCACGTCGAGGCCGTCGAGCAGTGAAAAACAGGGCAGGCGGCGCACGGCGTCCTGGTAGTCGTCGAGGATGGCGATTTTCATCGGGTCAGGATGGTGTCAGCAATTTCCGGCAAGCTTGGCGGGCAACCCGGCTGGAATTTTGCTTTTATTGAGTTTTGAGCGACAAAGCCGGGAGTTGAATAATTCCCGTCATCGATTTGACAGAGACCAGCGAAGCAGGAGCCCGGTCGGGAGTACAATCGGCCCACCCCTCTCGGGGATAGACCTATTCTAAACGAGACAGCTCAGCCAGACGCCCGCCGCCCACACCCGCGCCGGGCAGGCAATGCGGTGAACATCGCCGCCCTCGACATGACCGCCGTTCACCCTTTCCGGGTGCCACAAGCTGACGACGATCCTGCCGGCCAGGCCTGCTGCATGGCATGGAGGAAGTGAATGAATCAGCCCGTGATGGCCGGCGTTGCGCCGGTCAATCCGCCCGCCTACGTCAAGCACCGGCAATTGATTGCCTGGGTGACGGAGATCGCCGCCCTGACGACGCCTGAGCGCATCGTCTGGTGCGATGGCTCGCAAGAAGAGTATGACCGCCTGTGTGCGCAGATGGTCGCGGCCGGCACGATGAAGCAACTGAACCCGGCGAAACGGCCGAACAGTTATCTGGCCAACTCCGATCCGTCGGACGTTGCGCGCGTCGAGGACCGGACCTTCATCTGCTCGACAAAGCAGGACGATGCCGGCCCGACCAACAACTGGATCGACCCGGCGGAAATGCGCACCACGCTCGGCGGTCTGTTTGCAGGCTGCATGCGCGGCCGCACGATGTATGTGGTGCCGTTTTCGATGGGCCCGCTGGGCTCGCCGATCGCGCATATCGGCGTCGAACTGTCCGACTCGCCCTACGTGGCGGTCAACATGCGCATCATGACGCGCATGGGCAAGGCGGTTTATGACGTGCTCGGCAGCGACGGCGACTTTGTGCCTTGCGTGCACTCGGTCGGCGCGCCGCTCGAACCGGGGCAGAAGGACGTGCCCTGGCCCTGCAATGCGACCAAGTACATCGTCCATTATCCGGAGACGCGCGAGATCTGGTCGTATGGTTCCGGCTACGGCGGCAATGCGCTGCTGGGCAAGAAGTGTTTCGCGCTGCGGATCGCGTCGACCATGGGACGCGACCAGGGCTGGCTGGCCGAACACATGCTGATCCTCGGCGTCGAGTCGCCTGCAGGTGACAAGCACTATGTCGCGGCCGCTTTCCCTTCCGCCTGCGGCAAAACCAATTTCGCGATGCTGATCCCGCCGGAGAGCCTGAAGGGCTGGAAGGTCACGACCATCGGCGACGACATCGCATGGATCAAGCCCGCGGACGACGGCCGGCTGTACGCGATCAACCCGGAAGCCGGTTACTTCGGCGTCGCCCCCGGCACCAATGCGAAGACCAATGCGAACTGCATGGCCATGCTGGAGCGCGACACGATCTTCACCAACGTCGCACTGACCGACGATGGCGATGTCTGGTGGGAGGGCATGACGAAAGAAGCGCCGGCGCACCTGATCGACTGGCAAGGCAAGGACTGGACGCCGCAGATCGCCGCCGAGACCGGCCGCAAGGCGGCCCATCCGAATGCGCGCTTCACCGTCTCGGCGACGCAGAACCCGGTGCTCGACGCCGCGTGGGACGATCCGCAGGGCGTGCCGATCTCGGCCTTCATCTTCGGCGGCCGTCGCTCGACCACCGTGCCGCTGGTGACCGAGGCGCGCGACTGGGTCGAGGGCGTGTACATGGCCGCGACGATGGGTTCGGAGACGACGGCAGCGGCGGTCGGCCAGCAGGGGCTGGTACGGCGTGATCCGTTCGCGATGCTGCCCTTCATCGGCTACAACATGAGCGACTACTTCGCCCACTGGCTGAAGATTGGCCGCGAGCTTGAGCAGCGCGATGCGGTGATGCCGAAGATCTTCTGCGTGAACTGGTTCCGCACCGACGCGGCCGGCAAGTTCATCTGGCCCGGCTTCGGCGACAACATGCGCGTGCTGAAGTGGATGCTCGACCGGATCGGCGGCGCTGCCGGCGGCGGCGAGCATGTGTTCGGCGTGACGCCGCGTCATGCAGACCTGCAGTGGGACGGGCTCGAGTTCGCCGAGGAGATGTACGACATGATCACGGCGATCGACCGCAGTGCATGGCAAGCCGAACTCGAGCTGCACAACGAGCTGTTCGACAAGCTCAGCCACCGGCTGCCGGCCGAATTGGGTGCGGTGAAGTCGGCGTTGCAGGCAAGGCTCTCCGGCTAAGTCGCACCACAGCGCGACGGCTCGCTCGTCGCGCAAGCCATCACAGCGGCCGGGACTCCCGGCCGCTGGTTTTTCTGCCAAGCGTACGCTTGATGCAATGGCGGTCCATCGGGCTCGGTCTTCCCCGCGAGTTATGATTCCGGGCTTGATCACAATTCGAACCATGGCTCAACGCTCCCCGCTGCCCGTCCGAGACGGCGTGTCTCCCAGTTTTGCCTGGCTGCCGCATGGCCGCTGGACGACGCTGGGCGCCTATCTGGCCGAGCGCTTCCCGATGGTCAGCGAAGACAGCTGGCGCGAGCGCATGGAGCGCGGCGAAGTGCTGGACAGCCACGGGCGCCGGGTCGGCTATGACGATGCCTTCCCGGGTGGCGCGTGCATCTTCTATTACCGCGAGCGGGAAGGGGAGACGCGCATCCCGTTCGACGAGACCATCCTGTTCGCCAACGATGAACTGCTGGTGGTCGACAAGCCGCACTTCCTGCCGGTGACGCCGGGCGGACGCTTCCTGCACGAGACACTGCTGGTGCGGCTCAAGCGCAAGACCGGCATCGACACGCTGACGCCGATCCACCGGCTCGACCGCGAGACGGCCGGCGTGATGCTGTTCTCGGTGAATCCGGCCACGCGCGCGGTGTGGCAATCGCTGTTTCGCTTTCGCCAGGTGACGAAGGTTTATGAAGCGATTGCGCCATATCGTGAAGACCTGACGCTGCCGGTCGACGTCTGCAGCCGGATCGAACGCGACGAGCAGTTCTTCCGTGTCCGGGAAGTAGACGGCGAGCCGAATGCGTTCAGCCGCATCGAGCTGATCGAGCGGCGCGGCGATCTTGCGCTGTACCGGCTGCTGCCGGTGACAGGGAAGATGCACCAGCTGCGCGTCCACATGAATTCCCTTGGCCTGCCGATACTGAACGACGGTTTCTATCCGGTGGCGCTTCCCTGCAAGGGTGATGATTTTTCATCGCCACTGAAGCTGCTGGCCCGATCGATCGCGTTCACCGATCCGGTCTCGGGCGAGCCGCGCGAGTTCGACAGCCTGCAATCACTATGACCCCGACAAATTCCGCTGCATCCGACGTCCGGCAATACATTCCTTCGACGGCAATCCTTGCCTTGTCCGTGGGCTCCTTTGGCAGCGGGATGTCGATGCGCATCGTCGATTCGATGCTGGTCCGGCTGGCCGATGACTTTGGCGTGACACTCGGTGTAGCCGCCATGGCGATCACGGTGTTCGGGGTTGCATACGGCCTGTCGCAATTGCTGTTCGGCCCGCTCGGCGACCGTTATGGCAAATACCTGGTCGTCGCATGGGGCTGCGTGGCCTGTGCATTCACGGCCTTGTTGTGCGCACTCGCACCGGACTTCTCGAGCCTGCTGCTCGCCCGTGTGCTGGCCGGAGCGACCTGTGCATCGATCATTCCGTTGTCCATGGCGTGGATAGGCGACGTGGTCGCTTATGAAGACAGGCAGGCGGTGCTGGCGCGCTTCCTGATCGGGCAGATCCTTGGTTTGTCTACCGGGCTCATGTTCGGCGGTATCAGCGCCGACTATCTGGACTGGCGTTTTCCTTTCTTCCTGATCTCCGCATCCTTCCTGATCACGGGAATCTGCCTGGTGAGGATGAACGGCCGGCTGCCCGCACATGCGAAGGCCGTGCACAAGGCGCAAGGGCATGCGCTGGCGCGCATGGTCGGCGAGTTTCGCAAGGTGATCGAAGTCCCGTGGGCGCGCAAGGTGCTGGGGACGGTGGTGACCGAAGGCGCGCTGGTGTATGGCGCGCTGGCTTTCGTGCCGACGCACCTGCACACGGTACACGGCAAGTCGCTGTCAACCGCGGGCGTGCTGGTGATGCTGTTCGGTCTGGGCGGCTTCCTGTTCGCGGTACGCTCGCGCTCGATGGTCCGGCAGCTGGGCGAGGTGGGGCTGGTGCGCTATGGCGCGCTGCTGATGGCCGCGTCTATGGTGGCGATCGGATACAGCCCGCTGTGGTGGACGGCGATTCCGGCGTGCTTCGTGTTCGGCCTGGGCTTCTACATGATGCACAACACGCTGCAGATCAACGCGACGCAGATGGCGCCCGAGCGGCGCGGGGCGGCAGTGGCTTCGTTCGCCTCCTGCTTTTTCCTTGGACAATCAGCCGGCGTGGCCGCCGGCGGCGCCTTGCTGGCGTCTGTCGGCACTTCCCATCTGCTCGCGGCCGCCGGTATTGGCGTGCTGCTGATCGGCGAACGATTTGCCCGCCTCAGGGCAGCCAAACAAGCTTGAACGCTCATCCAGATGCGCGCCGCGAAGCGGTGCGGTCGCCTGCAAGGCCCGCCCTACGTTGCCAGCGGCAAGATAGGGCGTCTTAGTCGCGGGCCGCGAAGTTGCGCAGCTCTGCGGCAAAGCTCGGCTGCATTTGCTCGACTTCACGCGCCATGAATTCCAGATTGCGCGAGGTTCCGGCGCGCTCCACACGATTCGATGCTGCGTTATTGCTGCGCAGCAGTGCGGCGAAGGGGTTCTGGAAGCTGAAGAACAGCGGCTTGAACGTTTCTGACGCGGCAACGAAGAAATTTTGCATGATGGCTCCTTCAAGATCAGGTTTGTTGCGGCGCAGTATACGTTCCACAGTGATATAAGAATAGTTTTATTTTCTTATGCCTAGTATAGTTTTATGATATATCTTCACTGTTGTCATAACGGATTGCCAAGCTGATGAGTTTCCTGACCCTTGACCTGAATTTGCTGCGCGTGTTCGACGCGGTGATGACCGAACAAAACCTTACGCGTGCCGCAAACCGGCTGGCGATGACGCAGCCGGCGGTATCGAATGCGGTGAAACGCCTGCGTGATGCGCTCGGCGACGAACTGCTGATTCGCACGGCCCATGGCGTCAAGCCGACTGCGCGGGCCGAATCGCTATGGCCGGCGGTGCGGCGTGCGCTGGCCGACCTGGAAGAAGCGGTTGCGCCGCGCAGCTTCGAACTGGCCAAGGCGAATGCGACATTCCGAATGGCCATGGCCGATGCGACGGCGGCGCTGTTGCTGCCGCCACTGGTGCGCCTGATCGAGAGCGAAGCACCCGGTATCGATATCCGCATGGTTCCGCTGACAACGCGTGAACCGCGCCCGATGCTGCTGCGCGGCGACATTGATATCGCCATCGGCTTCTTCCCGGGTGTCGTCGCGCAACTGCAGGGCTCCACCGAGACGCCGGTGCGGCATGAACGGCTGTATGCCGGCCATTACGTGTGCGTGATGCGCAAGAACCATCCGCTGGCCGACAAGGAGCTGACGCTGGATCGTTACTGCGATGCCAACCACCTGCTGGTCAGCTTCTCCGGACGAGCGCGCGGGCTGGTCGATGATTCGCTGGTCGCGATGAACCGCGAGCGCCGCATCCTGTTGACCGTCAATCAGTTCTTCACGGCAGGCCAGGTGGTGGCTGCATCGGATCTGTTGATGGTGATTCCGTATCACCTGATCGATGCGACGGGCATGTCGGACCAGCTGATCCAGAAGAGCCTGCCTTTTTCATTGCCCGAAGTTCACATCGACATGCTGTGGCATGAGCGTGATGCACGCAGCCCGGGGCATCGCTGGCTGCGCGAGCAGTTGCGCAACTCGAGCGCGCTGGCGAATCGATCGCTGGAAAAAAAATAAGACAAGCTTCTCCCTGAAAGCCGGCATTGCCGGCTTTTTTTACGGCTTCTGCAAGCAGGACTGTCAGTGCCGCATACGGATTTCCAGCGACCCTGGCTTGCGGAGCAGCCATCAGGACGTGTTGGCGCAAACGCAGAGATGCGTTTTCAAGACGGCTGTCCGAGTCCTGAACCGTCAGGGAAAGCAGGAAGGCGATTTACCCACAGCTAATTCACCGTTTATTCACAGCTTTACGCACAGCACTTGAGGCTGCGTTCGCTTTTCCGGTTTTTCTTTATTTGTTCTTTAAGATTTGTATTTAAGATTGGTAGTAATAGATAAGCTGGACGAAAAACTGTGGACAACTGCAGTTTCCTGTTTTTTTTCAGGGACTTGCCGGATATATAAAGTCTGAATAGACAGGCTGGGAGCGAAGGATACTTTTGGGATAAAAAAAGCGCTGCGGAGATATCCGGTGCTTATCCACTTTTTCCGTTCCAGTTGTCCCAAGGCTTTTCCACAGCTGCGAAGTCCAGGAATCCGGCTATTTGCTCCAGAGACTGCCCATCAATCGGAAGGCCGTGGCAATCTGGGGTTCGGCTTTGCGGCTGGCCAGGCAGATGAAAGACAGCTGGGTAGTGACGCTCACGCTGTCGGCAATGACCAGCCCGTGTGCCTGGGATTCACGCAGCGCGATGGAGTCGCGTACCAGTGACAACCCGATGCCGGACTTCACCAGATCCAGCATCGAGGCCTCCTGGTCAACCAGGGCCACCTTCAGCGGCTGTACATTCCGTGAGCCGAAGACAGCGGACAACAGCCGGTGATGCACCGACTCCGGTGGCGACCAGATCCAAGGCAGCTGCGCAAGGCTCTCCCAGCCCTTGCCCTTGACCCGCTTGCCCCAGCCCTGCGGTGCCAGCACGTGATAGGTAAACGAACACAGCTCGATCGCATGCAACTGCGCTTGCACCGGCCCGAGGTAGTAGCCGACATCCAACTGCTCATCGCGGATTTGCTGTTGTACCCAGCCGGACATGCCGTGCTTGAGTTCGGTCGAGATTTGCGGATAGCCCTCGACCAGCATCTTCAGGAAAGCGCCGAGACGGGTGAACTCGGGGTCCAGTATGGTGCCGATGGCCAGCTTGCCCGACAGCGTCGAATGCAGGGACTGCGCAGCCTGCAGCAATTCCAGGCTGCCTGCGATCACCTTCTCGGCCAGCGGCAGCAGCTTGGCGCCATCGGCGGTCAGTGTCAGGCCTGCGGATGTGCGCGAGAACAATTGCAGGTCAAGGCTTTGCTGCAGTGATTTCAGCTGCAGGCTGACCGCCGGCTGCGTCAGGTGCAGGCGCTCGGCCGCGCGGGTCAGGTTGCCTTCGCGGGCGACAGTCATGAAGGCACGCAGTTGGGTCAGGTCCATCGATGATCATAAGGATTGCTTAAGATGGATTTGATGATAACTCATTGGATTCAAGGAACTCCGTGTAATAAGCTGGGGAAAAACGTATTTAATACAAAGGAATTCTTATGAAGCCGTCCGAAGCCCTGATCCCGCATTTCATCAATGGCCAGCAGGTGGCGCCGGCCAGTGGCCGCACCCAGCCGGTATTCAACCCCGCGACCGGATCGCCCGTAGCGCAGCTTGGGCTGGCGAGTGTCGAGGAGGTGAATGCCGCGGTGGCTGCCGCGTCGGCGGCTGCACCTGCATGGGCAGAGACGGCACCGCTGAAGCGTGCCCGAGTACTGTCGAAGTTCAAGGAGCTGATCGAGAAGCATCATGACGATCTGGCTGCGTTGATTACGCGCGAACATGGCAAGGTGTTCAGCGACGCCAAGGGCGAGGTGGTGCGGGGGCTGGAGATCGTCGAGTTTGCATGCGGCATTCCGCAACTGCTGAAAACCCAGTTCACCGACAACATTGGCGGCGGCATCGACAACTGGCAGTTGCGCCAGCCGCTCGGCGTGACGGCCGGCATCACGCCTTTCAACTTTCCGGTGATGGTGCCCTTGTGGATGGCGCCGGTGGCCATCGGTTGTGGCAATACCTTTGTGCTGAAGCCTTCCGAACGCGACCCGTCGCCGTCGCTGATGCTGGCCGATCTGTTCCGGCAGGCCGGCCTGCCGGATGGCGTGTTCAACGTCGTTCAGGGTGACAAGCTGGCCGTCGATACCTTGCTGCAGCATCCGGAGGTGAAGGCGGTCTCCTTTGTCGGCTCGACCCCGATTGCCGAATACATCTACACCGAAGGTGCGAAGCGCAAGGGACCTTATCCGCTGCGCGTGCAGGCGCTCGGCGGCGCGAAGAACCATCTGGTCGTCATGCCGGACGCGAATCTCGAGCAGGCGGTCGACGCCTTGATCGGCGCCGCCTACGGCTCGGCCGGCGAACGCTGCATGGCGATTTCGGTGGCGGTGGCCGTGGGCAGCGTCGCCGACAAGCTGGTCGACATGCTGGTGCCGCGCGTGAAGGCATTGAAGATCAGGAACGGCATGGACGCCGACGCTGAAATGGGGCCCGTGGTCACGGCCGCGCACAAGGAAAAGATCGAGGCCTATATCACCCAGGGCGAGCAGGCCGGTGCGCAACTGCTCGTTGACGGCCGCGGCTATCAGGTGCCGGGACACGAGCAGGGCTTCTATGTCGGCGGCACGCTGTTCGACAAGGTCACGCCCGAGATGACCATCTATCGCGAAGAAATTTTCGGTCCCGTGCTCTGTGTCGTGCGTGTGCCCGACATGGCCGCAGCGATCGAACTGATCAATGCGCATGAGTTCGGCAATGGCGTGTCGCTGTTCACCTCCGACGGCAATACCGCCCGCGAATTCTCGCGCCGCATCGAAGTCGGCATGGTCGGCGTGAACGTGCCGATTCCCGTGCCGATGGCCTGGCATTCGTTTGGCGGCTGGAAGCGCTCGCTGTTCGGCGATGCGCATATCTATGGCGAGGAGGGCGTGCGCTTCTACACGCGCTACAAGTCGATCATGCAGCGCTGGCCCGAGTCGATCGGCAAGGGTGCTGAATTCACCATGCCGGTTGCGAAGTAAGCCATCGATGGGGGCCGTGATGCAGACGCGAGAGACTGCCGGAACTTACGACTACGTGATCATCGGTGCGGGCAGCGCCGGTTGCGTGCTGGCCAATCGGCTGACGCAGGACAAGGATGTGCAGGTATTGCTGATCGAGGCCGGGGGCAAGGACGACTATCTGTGGATTCACATCCCGGTCGGCTACCTGTACTGCATTGACAATCCGCGCACCGACTGGCGCTACCGGACCGAGGCCGATGCCGGCCTGAACGGCCGCAGCCTGATCTACCCGCGCGGCAAGGTGCTGGGCGGCTGCTCGTCGATCAACGGCATGATCTACATGCGCGGGCAGGTCGGTGATTACGATCGCTGGGCCGACGCCACCGGTGACGACCGCTGGCGCTGGGAGCAGGTACTGCCCTTGTTCCTGCGCACCGAAGACCACCATGGCGGCGGCGACGCTTTCCACGGTGCCGGTGGCGAGTGGCGCGTTGAGAAGCAGCGCCTGAGCTGGGAAATCCTCGATGCCTTCCGTGAGGCGGCTCGGCAGACAGGCATACCGAATACCGATGATTTCAACCGGGGCGACAACGAAGGCTGCGGCTATTTCGAAGTGAACCAGAAGGCCGGCATTCGCTGGAATACGGCGAAGGCCTTCCTGCGCCCGGCGGTACAGCGCGGCAATCTGACGATCATGACAGGCTGCCATGTCGAGAAGCTCGTGCTGGAGCAGGGAGCGCAGGGCGTGAAGTGCACCGGCGTGGAATTTACCGGTGGCGGACGAGCATGGACGGCCCATGCGACGCGCGAGACCCTGCTGTCAGGCGGTGCGATCGGGTCGCCGCAGATCCTGCAACTGTCGGGCATCGGGCCGGCTGCATTGCTGCAGCAGCACGGCATCAAGCCGGTGGTTGACCTGCCGGGCGTCGGCGAAAATCTGCAGGATCACCTGCAGATTCGCATGGTGTTCAAGGTGCAGGATGTAAAGACGCTCAACGTGCTCGCGAACAGCTGGCATGGCAAGTTGCGCATTGGCGCGGAATACCTGTTGAACCGCAGCGGCCCGATGTCGATGGCACCGTCGCAGCTCGGACTGTTCACGCGCTCCGACCCGGCACAAGCCAGCGCGAACATTCAATATCATGTGCAGCCGCTGTCGCTGGATAGATTCGGCGAGCCGCTGCATCGTTTTCCAGCGTTCACGGCCAGCGTCTGCAATCTGCGGCCGAGTTCGCGCGGGCATGTGCGCATAGCCTCCGGCGATGCCTACGTCGCGCCGAAGATCACGCCGAATTACCTGTCGACCGACGAGGACCGCAAAGTTGCGGCGGACTCGTTGCGGCTGACCCGCCGGATCGCGGCAGCGCCCGCGTTGCGCCGATATGCACCCGAAGAATTCAAGCCCGGGCCGCAATTTCAGAGCGATGCGGATCTCGCGCGCGCGTCCGGTGATATCGGCACCACGATCTTCCATCCGGTGGGCACCTGCAAGATGGGCCGTCCCGGCGATGCGATGGCGGTGGTTGACAGCGAACTCCGCGTGATCGGCGTCCAGGGTTTGCGCGTGGTTGATGGTTCAGTCATGCCCTACATCACTTCGGGAAACTGCAATTCGCCGATTATCATGATCGCCGATCGCACCGCCGACCTGATTCGCGCCCAGCGCTCGCGTGGCGTCGAGTTGCCGACGAGGGCAAGCGCATTCGCCTGAAATTGTTGATATTCAACGTGTTTGGTGTGAGTAAACGCTAACACTCGGCGTCGTACACGGTCGACGGTACCGACGCTGACTGCGTTCTAGCGAGTAATGAACGCGCAAACGCCGAGGGAAGTGCCGCAGGCAGCGCTGGCCGAGTCGCCGGTAATTCACCGGTAAAAGCTGGCGCTCACACGACCCGATCCACTCCTCATCCTCTGTCCGCGATGGATGCTGTCCCCGAGCTTTATGTCCTACTCGCCTTGGCCGCTTTGCTGGCTGGTTTGGTGGATGCCGTCGTCGGCGGGGGTGGCTTGATCCTGGTGCCGGCACTGTTTTCCGTGTTTCCGCAAGCGACGCCGGCCAGCCTGTTCGGAACCAACAAGCTGGCCGGCATCTGCGGTACGGCGATGGCTGCCCGAACTTACTGGCAGCGCTTCGCGGTGGACTGGCGACTGGTCGCGCCAGCCTCGATGGCTGCACTGGTGTTCGCGTTCGCAGGTGCCTGGGCTGTGACCGTGTTTCCGCCCACGCTCCTGAGAAAGCTGCTCCCTTTCATCCTGCTCTTCGTGGCGCTGTACGTCTTGCGCCGCAAGGATTTCGGAGTGGCGCATGCACCGCTTGCTGACGGACCGCGCAAGCTCGGTCTGGCACTCGGAGTCGGCGCCGTGATCGGAGCCTACGATGGATTCTTTGGCCCCGGCACCGGAAGCTTTCTGGTCTTCCTGTTTGTCCGGGGATTCGGGCTGGACTTTCTGCGCGCGTCGGCTGCGGCAAAGATCGTCAATGTCGTGTGCAACTTCGCGGCACTTGCCTGGTTCATTCCTGCGGGACAGCCGATGTGGGCTTTGGGATTGTTGATGGCTTGCTGCAATATTGCCGGTTCGATGTTGGGCGTGCGCCTGGCGGTGACGCACGGAGCAGGCTTCGTCCGCAAACTGTTCCTGCTGGTCGTTGGCGCACTGATCCTGAAAACCACTTGGGATGCTTTCGGCGGGATGACATAAGCCGCTGTATCTGGTTTCACGTGAAACATTCGGCAGGCAGGGCAGGGTAGGGTGTTTCACGTGAAACCTTCTCAGGTATTTCCACCGAATGGCTCCTTGATGGGATGCGGCACCGGGAATGCCCGTATAATCCAGCCTCTGCCTGTCTTGTCTAGCCTCATCCCCCATGGATTTTCCCGCTGAATTTGATGTGATTGTCGTCGGTGGCGGCCATGCCGGCACGGAAGCCGCGCTGGCGGCTGCCCGTATGGGGCAGAAAACCCTGTTGCTGACTCACAATATCGAAACCCTCGGGCAGATGTCGTGCAATCCGTCGATCGGCGGCATTGGCAAGGGACATCTGGTGAAAGAGGTCGACGCATTGGGCGGCGCGATGGCCATTGCCACCGACGAGGGCGGCATACAGTTTCGCATTTTGAATTCATCGAAAGGTCCCGCTGTGCGAGCGACGCGCGCGCAGGCAGACCGAATTCTGTACAAGGCTGCAATTCGCCATCGACTGGAGAACCAGCCAAACCTTTGGCTGTTCCAGCAAGCGGTGGATGACCTGATGGTCGAGGGTGATCGCGTGATTGGCGCGGTGACCCAGGTCGGCATACGTTTCCGCTCGCGGGCGGTGGTGCTGACTGCCGGCACTTTCCTCGACGGTAAGATTCACGTTGGCTTGAACAACTATTCCGGCGGACGGGCAGGGGATCCGCCGGCCGCGTCCTTGTCGGCGCGGATGAAGGAGTTGAAGCTGCCGCAAGGCCGCCTGAAGACGGGCACGCCGCCGCGCATAGACGGACGATCCATCGATTTTTCGGTGATGACGGAACAGCCGGGCGATCTCGATCCGGTGCCCGTGTTCTCGATCATGGGGACAGCCGCGATGCACCCGAGGCAGCTGCCATGCTGGATCACCCATACCAATGCGAAGACGCACGACATCATCCGTGCCGCGCTGGATCGCAGCCCGATGTTCACCGGCGTGATCGAGGGAGTGGGGCCGCGCTACTGCCCATCGATCGAGGACAAGATCCACCGTTTCGCCGACAAGGAATCGCACCAGATCTATCTGGAGCCCGAGGGCCTGACGACGAACGAGTTCTATCCGAACGGCATTTCGACCAGCCTGCCATTCGATGCGCAGCTCGCGCTGGTGCGCTCGATGCGCGGGCTGGAAAACGCGCACATCCTGCGTCCCGGCTATGCGATCGAATACGACTATTTCGATCCGCGCGGACTGAAAGCTTCGCTCGAAACCAAGTCGATCAACGGGCTGTTCTTTGCCGGCCAGATCAACGGCACCACCGGCTATGAAGAAGCGGCGGCCCAAGGCCTGCTGGCCGGATTGAATGCGGCGCTGCAGACGCAGGGTCGCGAGCCGTGGACGCCACGCCGCGACGAAGCCTACCTCGGCGTGCTGGTCGACGACCTCGTCACACAGGGCGTGCAGGAGCCTTACCGGATGTTCACCAGCCGCGCCGAATACCGGCTCAGCCTGCGCGAAGACAATGCCGACCTGCGACTGACCGACATCGGCCGCAAGCTGGGCTGTGTCGGTGACGCGCAATGGGCGGTGTTCGAGCAACGCCGCGAATCCATCGCGCGCGAACTCGAGCGGCTCAAGTCGACCTGGGTCAACCCCAAGCTGATTGATCAGTCCGAAGCTGAGCGTGTGTTGGGTAAAGGAATAGAGCGTGAGTATGCACTCACTGATCTGCTTCGCCGCCCAAATGTGAGCTATCAGTCGCTGATGACCCTGCAGGCGACTGATGGTCGCCGCTTTGACGATCCCGATCTCGATCCAGCGGTGGCCGAGCAGGTCGAGATCCAGGTGAAATACGCCGGCTACATCGACCGCCAGGCGAAAGAGGTCGAGCGGCACGAATACTACGAGAACCTGAAGCTGCCGGCCGAACTCGACTACATGGCCGTCGCCGCGCTGTCGATCGAGGTTCGGCAGAAGCTGAACAAGCATCGCCCGGAAACGCTGGGTCAGGCGTCGCGCATTGCGGGCGTCACGCCGGCCGCGATTTCGCTGCTGCTGGTCCACCTGAAAAAGGGCGGCTTCAAACAATTCGCGTCGGTCAACGACGGCACGGACGCTGCCTGAATGATCATCGACAAGGAAGCGATGCGCAGCCGCCTGCGCGACGGCGCCCGCGCGCTGCAGCTCGACCTGCCGGATGCGCAGCTCGACAAGCTGCTCGACTATCTCGCGCTGCTGCAGAAGTGGAATGCGGTCTACAACCTGACTGCGGTGCGCGATCCCGCCCAGATGCTGACGCAGCACCTGCTCGACTGCATGGCGGCGCTGCCGGCGTTTGCCGGTGCGCGCCGTGTCCTCGATGTCGGCTCCGGCGGCGGCCTGCCCGGCCTCGTCATCGCGATCTGGGCGCAGCACGCCGAGCCCGGCATGCGCGTCGAGATGATCGACACCGTGCACAAAAAAACGGCATTTCTCACGCAGGCCAAATCCGAACTCGGCCTAGATAATGCGAAAATTCATACCGGTCGGGTCGAGCAGTTCGACAGCCCCGAGACCTTCGACGTGATCACCTCGCGCGCCTTCGCCGAGCTGTCCGACTTCATCAACTGGTCGGGGCACCTGCTGTCGCAAGGCGGACGCATGATCGCGTTGAAAGGGCAGGCGCGCCAGACCGAAAAAGAAAGCCTTCCCGCCGGATGGAAGATCGTGAAGATGCAGGCACTGACCGTCCCCGGACTGGATGCGGAGCGGCACCTGGTACACATCGAGCGCGCCGACAATCACTAACAACACCAACGACATGGCCAAGATATTCTGCATCGCCAACCAGAAGGGCGGCGTCGGCAAGACCACCACGGCAGTGAACCTCGCGGCAGGGCTGGCGAAGCTGGGCCAGCGCATCCTGCTGGTCGATCTTGATCCGCAGGGGAACGCGACCATGGGCGCGGGCATCAACAAGGCCACGCTCGCCAGCTCGGTGTACCAGGTTCTGCTCGGCATGGGCGACGTGGCCACGGCGCGGCTGCGCTCGGAGTCCGGTCGCTTCGACGTGCTGCCGGCCAACCGCGAACTGGCCGGCGCCGAGGTCGAGATGGTCGAGCTCGAGCAGCGCGAGAGCCGACTGAAGCAGGCGCTGGCCGCGGTCAGCGATGAATACGATGTCGTACTGGTCGATTGTCCGCCGGCGCTGTCGATGCTGACGCTGAATGGCCTGTGCGCCGCGCATGGCGTCGTCATCCCGATGCAGTGCGAATACTATGCGCTCGAAGGCCTGTCCGACCTCGTCAACACGATCAAGATCGTGCACGCGAAGATGAACCCCGAGCTGAAGGTGATCGGCTTGCTGCGCGTGATGTTCGACCCGCGCATGATGCTGTCGCAGCAGGTGTCGTCGCAGCTGGAGACGCATTTCGGCGACAAGGTGTTCAAGACCGTCATACCGCGCAACGTGCGGCTGGCCGAAGCGCCGTCGTACGGCATCCCCGGCGTGATCTTCGATCCCGCATCCAAGGGCGCGCAGGCCTATCTCGCGTTCGGCAAGGAACTGGTCGACCGCATCGCGGCGCTCTGAGCCAGCTCACTTATCCAGCTTACGAAAGCACACCCGACATGGTAACGAAGAAACCGAAGGGGCTCGGCCGCGGCCTCGAAGCCCTGCTCGGCGGCTCGCCCGACCTGACGCCGGAAGCCACTGCCGTCACGAATGCCACCGCCACCATGCCCGTCACTTCGCTGCAGGCCGGCAAATACCAGCCGCGCACGCGCATGGACGAAGGCGCACTCAACGAGCTGGCTGATTCGATCCGAGCGCAGGGCCTGCTGCAGGCGATCCTGGTGCGCCCGATCACGACCGGCAAGAATGGCGTGAGCCACGAGATCATCGCCGGCGAGCGCCGTTTCCGCGCGGCCCAGATCGCCGGCCTGACCGAAGTGCCCGTACTGGTTCGCGAAGTCGATGACCAGGGCGCGGCAGCGATGGCGCTGATCGAGAACATGCAGCGCGAGGATCTGAACCCGCTCGAAGAAGCGCAGGGCATTCAGCGCCTGATCGATGAATTCCATTTCACCCATGAGCAGGCGGCGCAATCGGTGGGGCGCTCGCGCAGCGCCGTCTCGAACCTGCTGCGCCTGCTGAACCTTGCCAGGCCGGTGCAATCGATGCTGATGGCAGGCGACATCGACATGGGGCACGCGCGCGCGCTGCTGGCCGTCGATGCGGCCACGCAGATCGCGCTGGCCCATGAGGTGGTGGCCAAACGCATGTCGGTACGCGATGCCGAGAAGCTGGTGGTGCGCCATACTACCGGGCAGATGCCCGGCAAGCCCGGTGCCGGCGCAAAGGAAAAATCACGCGACATCACGCGGCTCGAGGAAGAATTGTCCGATGCGCTGGCGACCGCCGTAACCATCAAAGTGGGCGCCCGCAATCGCGGAGAACTGGTGATTGCCTTTGCCGACCTCGACCAGCTTGATGGCGTGATCTCCCGCCTGAAGTCGCCGGAACGCTGATTCGCTGCAAAACTTATGTTTATGCAAACGAAAAAACCTGCCGTTCGAGTGAGCAAACATTTGACGCAGGCAATGACCGGCCAATATAATCACGCGGCCTCAAGAAACGTGAATCACTCCATCGCGCGCGAATCGCAATACCTTCGCAGCGCGCCTGAGTCATCGGGCATGAATGCTCCGAATCCATGCTGCGACTGATACTGATCCAGCTGGCGGCAACGCTGGCGACCGCGACGTTGGCGGGTACGATCGCCGGTGTGCATGCATTTGGCTCGGCGCTGCTCGGGGGCTTGTGTTGTGTGGTGCCCAACGGCCTGTTCGCATTGCGCCTTTACATCGGCGCGCTCAGGCCCGGAACGCTGAACCCGATGACTTTTTTCTTCGGGGAGTTCATCAAGATTGCAATGACGGCCGCGCTGCTTGCGTTGGTCGTCTGGTGGTATCGGGACCTGAACTGGCTGGCGCTGATCGCCGCCTTCATCGTCGCGTTGAAAAGTTACATCATCTTACTGTTTAGGCACTGACATGGCATCTGAAATGGCAGCAGAGGGCGCAAACCACGCGCCAACCGCCTCCGAATACATCGTCCACCACCTCGGACACCTGCAGACTTCGCACCAGCACAGCATCATCGATTTTTCGGTGATCAACGTGGATACGGTGTTCTGGTCGGTGCTGATAGGCGTGCTCGGAAGCTTCTTCATGTACCGCGCCGCGCGCAAGGCCACCTCCGGCGTGCCGGGTCGCTTCCAGGCGCTGGTCGAGATGGTCGTCGAGATGGTCGAAGACCAGTCGAAGAGCATCGTGCATGGCAACCGCGCCTTCATCGCGCCGCTCGCGCTGACCGTGTTCGTCTGGGTGATCCTGATGAACTCGATGGACTTCCTGCCGGTCGATCTCTTCGCCGGCATCTTCCGCCTGTTCGGCGTGGAGCCGCACTTCCGCGTGGTGCCGACCGCCGACCTCAACGGCACCCTCGGCATGGCCGTCGGCGTGCTGGCGCTCATGTTGTACTACAACGTGAAGATCAAGGGCCTTGGCGGCTTCATCCATGAATTGTTCTGCGCGCCGTTCGGCTCGCATCCCGCGCTGTGGATCGCCAACCTGGGCCTGAACATCATCGAGTTCGTCGCGAAGACTGTGTCGCTCGGCATGCGACTGTTCGGCAACATGTATGCGGGCGAACTGGTGTTCCTGCTGATCGCGCTGCTCGGTTCGACCGCGACCTGGTGGGGCTTCGGCATGCATGTGGTCGCCGGTTCGATCTGGGCCATCTTCCACATCCTGATCGTGCTGTTGCAGGCCTTCATCTTCATGATGCTGACGCTGGTGTACATCGGCCAGGCGCATGAGGGCCACTAATAAGAAGTTTTGCAGTATTCGGTTTGTTTTTTGATTCTTTGACTTTTGACTATCTAAGGAGTTTTCATGACTAACGTCGCTCTCGTTGCACTGGCTTGCGGTCTGATCATCGGTCTGGGTGCTATCGGCGCATGTATCGGTATCGGCATCATGGGTGGCAAGTTCATCGAAGCTTCGGCACGCCAGCCGGAACTGATGAACAGCCTGCAGACCAAGATGTTCCTGCTCGCCGGCCTGATCGACGCAGCATTCCTGATCGGTGTTGGTATCGCGATGATGTTTGCATTCGCAAACCCGTTCGCCGGCTAATTCCTGAATTCTCATCGTGCCGGGGACGCTCCCCGGCGTCTGTCAATTTGAGAAGGAAATAACCGTGAACCTGAACGCAACATTGTTTGCGCAGTTCGTCGTCTTCTTCATCCTCGCGATGTTCACGATGAAATTCGTGTGGCCGCCGCTGATGAAGGCACTCGACGAGCGTGCGAAGAAAATCTCGGAAGGCCTCGCTGCCGCCGACCGCGGCAAGGCCGAGATGGCCGCAGCCGAGAAGCGCGTGCAGGCAGAACTCGCCACCGCGCGTGACGAGAGCACCAAGCGCATCGCCGACGCAGAGAAGCGCGCGCAGGGCATCGTCGAAGACGCGAAGAAGCAGGCTGCCGACGAGGCCGCCCGCATCGTTGCCGCCGCACGTGCGGACGCCGAGGCGCAAGCCGGCAAGGTGCGCGATGCGCTGCGCGCCGAAGTCGCGACCCTCGCAGTCAAGGGCGCAGAGCAGATCCTGAAGAAGGAAATCAACGCCGCTGCACACGCAGACCTGTTGAACCAACTCAAGGCTGAACTGTAACCATGGCTGAACTCGCAACCATCGCACGTCCCTACGCCGAAGCGCTGTTCCGCGTGGCCCAGGGCGGCAACCTGCAGGCATGGTCGGAAACCGTGGCCGAAATGGCTGCGGTCGCCGCGCTTCCCGAGGTGAAGGAATTCGCGGCCAACCCGCGCCTCACCAATGCCCAGACCGCCGAAACCTTCCTGTCGGTGCTGAAGTCTTCCGTCAGCGCCGAGGCGAAGAACCTGGTCGCGGCGCTCGTCGAGAACGGCCGCCTCGTGCTGCTGCCCGAGATCGCCGAACAGTTCGCGCAGCTGGTGAACCAGCAGCAGGGCAGCGCCGACGCCGAGATCACCAGCGTCTTCCCGATGGAAGCGCCGCAAGTCGCCGATCTCGTCTCCGCGCTGGAGAAGAAGTTCGGGCGCAAGCTGAACCCCAGCGTGAACGTGGATCCTTCGCTGATCGGCGGCGTTCGTGTGGTGGTTGGCGACGAAGTGCTCGACACTTCGTTGCGCGCCAAACTGCAGCAGATGCAGAGCGCGCTGGCGTCGTAAGGACGGCATCAAATTTAGAGATATTGCGGGCAGCCGAGCATAGCCGACGCGACCCCACCAATCAGGAGCTAACATGCAACTCAACCCGTCTGAAATCAGCGAGCTGATCAAGAGCCGG
>JACCDX010417416.1_pt1 | contig 29508 bp, 27 predicted proteins | sample 7449681 | NCBI WGS metagenome assembly JACCDX01 (sample SAMN15323450, study PRJNA562643) | freshwater metagenome | isolation source: river surface water | place: USA:Blue River Watershed | collected 2017-08-18
CTCATTGAGCCGGTTTTGATCTGCCCGGCGTTGAGGCCCACCGCGATGTCGGCGATGGTCGAGTCTTCGGTTTCCCCCGAGCGGTGGCTGATCACGGCGGTGTAGCCCGCGCGCTTGGCCATCTCGATGGCGGCGAAGGTCTCGGTCAAGGTGCCAATCTGGTTGATCTTGATCAGGATCGAATTGGCGATGCCCTTGTCGATCCCCTCTTTCAGGATTTTGGTGTTGGTCACAAACAGGTCATCACCGACCAATTGCACTTTTTGGCCGAGCTTGTCGGTCAACATCTTCCACCCCTCCCAATCGCCTTCGGCCATGCCGTCCTCGATGCTGATGATGGGGTATTTGTCCACCCAGGTCGCCAACATGTCGCTCCAGGCGTTGGCGTCCAAAACCAGGCCTTCGCCCTCCAGGTGGTATTTGCCGTCTTTGTAAAACTCGGACGAGGCGCAGTCCAATCCAATGGCGATCTGCTCACCGGCGGTATAACCCGCCGCCGAGATGGCGTCGAGGATCATCTGGATGGCGGCCTCATGGCCCGGTACGTTGGGGGCGAAGCCGCCCTCGTCGCCCACGGCGATGCTCATGCCTTTGTCATGGATGATTTTCTTCAGGGCATGAAAGATTTCCGCCCCGTAGCGCAGGGCCTCGCGAAAACTCGGTGCCCCCACCGGGATGATCATGAACTCTTGCAGATCGAGGTTGTTGTTGGCATGCGCGCCACCGTTGATCACATTCATCATCGGCACCGGCAACTGACAGCCATTCATGCCGCCAAAGTATCGGTACAAGGGCAAGCCGGCCTCATCAGCGGCGGCGCGGGCCACGGCCATCGAGACCGCCAGCATGGCGTTGGCACCCAGTCGGCTTTTGTTGTCGGTGCCATCCAGATCGATCAGTGTCTTGTCCAAAAAAGCCTGCTCAGACGCGTCCAGGCCGAGCACCGCTTCGGAGATTTCGGTGTTGATGTGCTCAACCGCCTTCAACACGCCTTTGCCCAGATAACGTGATTTGTCGCCATCGCGCAATTCGATGGCCTCGCGGCTGCCGGTCGATGCCCCCGAGGGCACGGCGGCACGGCCCATGACACCACTCTCCAGCAGCACATCACACTCGACGGTGGGGTTGCCTCGGCTGTCCAGCACCTCACGACCGACGATATCGACAATTGCGCTCATTTCTTTTTTCCTTCAGTGGTTCAATGTGAAACAGGGTTCAGACGCCCTCGACGATGACCAGTCGCATGATGGCCGCGCCTTCGCGCGCCACGCGGGCCTTGCCGTATTCGGGCGAGTGGTAAAAGGCGTGGGCCGCCGCCACGCTGGGGAAGCGCACCACCACCAGGCGATCGGGCACCCAATCGCCTTCGATCACCTCAAATGCGCCACCGCGCACCAACACCTCGGCCTTGTGCGCTTCAAAAGCGGCGGTGGACCATCGACGGTATTCGGCATATTGCTCGGGGTTGGTGACGCGGACGTTGGCGATGATGTAGGCAGCGGACATGGCGTTGGCTTTTCAAGGCTGGAAGTCGTTCTCAAGCAAGGGTTGTGACTTGGTCACCCGATCGAGGGCGATCAAGGTGTGCAGCAAGGCCTTCATGTGCTTGAGGGGCACGGCGTTGGGGCCGTCGCTCATGGCGCGGGCTGGATCGGGGTGGGTCTCCATGAAGAGACCCGCCACGCCCACAGCCACAGCCGCGCGCGCGAGCACGGGCACCATTTCGCGCATGCCGCCCGAACTGGTCCCTTGACCGCCAGGCAACTGCACCGAGTGGGTGGCATCAAACACCACCGGCGCACCCGTCTCGCGCATGATCGCCAGGCTGCGCATGTCGCTGACCAGGTTGTTGTAGCCAAAACTCGCGCCACGTTCGCAGGCCATGAAGTTATCGGGGTTCAGGCCCACTTCCAGGGCCGCCGCACGCGCCTTGTCGATGACATTTTTCATGTCATGCGGGGCCAGAAACTGGCCCTTTTTGATGTTGACCGGTTTGCCCGATTGGGCGACCGCGCGGATGAAGTCGGTCTGGCGGCACAAAAAGGCCGGTGTTTGCAGCACGTCAACGACCTGAGCCACCGCCGGGATTTCTGCTTCCGTGTGGACGTCGGTCAGGATGGGCACGTTGAGTTCGCGGCGCACTTTGGCCAAAATCTCCAATCCCTTGCCCATGCCAGGGCCACGGAAGCTGGAGCCGCTGGAGCGGTTGGCCTTGTCGTAGCTGCTTTTGAAAATGAAGGGAATGCCCAGCTCGGCGGTGATTTCTTTCAGGTGGCCAGCCACGTCCATTTGCAACTGCTCGCTCTCGACCACGCAAGGGCCGGCGATCAGGAACAGGGGGCGGTCCAGGCCGATGTCAAAGCCACACAGTTTCATGCCACGGCCTTGAGTTGGGGTGATTTTTTCAGGCCCAGCGCGGCCCGGATGTAGGCGTTGAACAACGGGTGTCCGTCCCAAGGGGTCGATTTGAACTCGGGGTGGAACTGCACGCCCATGAACCAGGGGTGGACCGACTGGGGCAATTCGACGATTTCGGTCAGTTGCTCGCGCTGAGTCAAGGCCGAGATCACCAAGCCGGCTTGGCGCAAGCGATCGAGGTAGTTGACATTGGCCTCATAACGGTGTCGATGGCGCTCGGTGACCACAGGGCCATAGATCTGATGCGCCAGGGTGCCCGGGGCGACGTCGGAGCTTTGTGCGCCCAGGCGCATGGTGCCACCCAGGTCCGAACTTTCGGTTCGTTTCTGGATGCTGCCATCGGCGTCTTTCCATTCGGTGATCAAGGCGATCACGGGGTGTGGACCATGGGGCTCGAACTCGGTGCTGTTGGCGTCTTGCAGGCCAGCGACATGGCGGGCGTATTCGATGGTGGCGACCTGCATGCCCAGGCAGATGCCCAGGTAGGGGATGCGGTTTTCCCGGGCGTAGCGGGCGGCGCAGATCTTGCCCTCAATGCCACGTTTGCCAAAACCACCGGGCACCAACACGGCGTGGTATTGAGACAGCTGCGAGACGTTGTCCGGGGTCAGGGTCTCGGAGTCGATGTAGGTGATGCGCACGCGGGCGTGGTTTTTCAGGCCGGCATGACGCAGCGCCTCGTTGAGCGATTTGTAGCTGTCGGACAGGTCGACATACTTGCCGACCATGGCCAGGTTGACCTCGTCTTGTGGGTGTTCCACCTCGTGCACCAGTTGATCCCAGCGCTGCAAGTTGGCGGGTGGCGTGTTCAGGCGCAGTTTGTCGCAGATCAGGCCGTCGAGGCCTTGCTCATGCAACATCCGGGGCACCTTGTAGATGGTATCGACATCCCACATCGAAATCACGCCCCATTCGGGCACGTTGGAGAAGAGGGAAATCTTGGCCCGTTCGTCATCGGGAATGGGGCGGTCGGCGCGGCACAGCAAGGCGTCGGCCTGAATGCCAATTTCACGCAGTTTTTGCGCGGTGTGCTGGGTTGGCTTGGTTTTGAGTTCGCCAGCAGCGGCGATCCAGGGCACATAACTGAGGTGGACGAAGGCCGTGTTGTTGGGGCCCAGCTTCAGACTCATCTGGCGCACGGCCTCGAGGAAGGGCAGGGACTCGATGTCGCCCACCGTGCCACCGATCTCGACGATCGCCACATCGACCGCGTCGCTCGTGTCCACACCCGCGCCCCGGCGGATGAAGTCCTGGATTTCGTTGGTGATGTGCGGAATGACCTGAACGGTCTTGCCCAGATAGTCGCCCCGGCGCTCCTTCTCCAGCACGCTCTTGTAAATCTGGCCAGTGGTGAAGTTGTTGGATTTGCGCATGCGCGTCGTGATGAAGCGCTCGTAATGGCCCAGATCCAGGTCGGTTTCGGCCCCGTCGTCGGTCACAAACACCTCGCCGTGCTGAAACGGCGACATGGTGCCCGGATCGACGTTGATGTAGGGGTCGAGCTTGATCAGAGTGACTTTGAGGCCCCGCGACTCGAGAATCGCTGCGAGGGAGGCTGAGGCGATCCCTTTGCCCAGGGATGACACCACACCGCCGGTGACGAAGACAAATTTGGTCATGTCCATTGCGGGAGACGCGGCTCCCTGGAGGTGGTAAAGCGAGATTATAGGGGGTGAAACCCCGGTCTGGACAAGCCAAACGACCGTTGCGGGGGTGGCCACATGCCACAAGCGGCCCACCCCGATAGAATGCCGCCATATGAACGATTTGGCCAACAAACACATCGTCCTGGGCTTGACCGGCGGCATTGCCTGCTACAAGGCGGCTGAGTTGTGCCGCGCCCTGGTCAAAGAAGGGGCCACAGTCCAGGTGGTCATGACCGAGGCGGCCACGCAGTTCATCACCCCCGTCACCCTACAGGCCTTGTCAGGCCGCTCGGTCTACAGCTCGCAGTGGGACGCGCGGGAGCCCAACAACATGGCCCACATCAACCTGGGACGCGAGGCCGACGCCATCTTGATCGCCCCGGCCAGCGCCGATTTCATGGCCAAGTTGTTGCACGGTCGTGCCGACGACTTGCTCAGCCTGATGTGTCTGGCGCGACCCATCGAGCGCGTGCCCCTGATGCTGGCCCCGGCCATGAACCGGGAAATGTGGGCGCACCCGGCCACCCAGCGCAACGTGGCTCAGTTGCGCGCCGATGGCACCGTGGTGCTTGGCGTGGGGCAGGGGGAGCAGGCTTGCGGCGAGACCGGAGATGGTCGCATGCTCGAACCCGATGAGATCTTGCTTGACCTGATCGCTTACTTTCAGCCCCAGACCCTGGCTGGGCGCCAGGTGCTGGTCACGGCCGGTCCCACCTTTGAAGCCATCGATCCGGTGCGTGGCATCACCAACCTCTCCAGCGGCAAAATGGGTTTTGCGATTGCCCGTGCCGCCCGCGAGGCCGGCGCCCAGGTCACCCTGGTGGCAGGCCCGGTCTCCTTGCCCACCCCGCGGGGCGTGCAGCGCGTCGACGTGAAGAGCGCCCGAGACATGCACCAAGCCGTGCTGGCGGCCGCGCCCAAGGCCGACGTTTTTGTCGCCACCGCAGCGGTTGCCGACTGGCGGGTCGAGCAGGCGGCAGACCAGAAGATCAAAAAAGACGGCAGCGGTCAGGTGCCCACGCTGCGCTTCACCGAAAACCCTGACATCCTGGCCGAGGTCGCCGCCAGCGCGCGCGCGCGCCAGGGCCATTTGTTTTGCGTCGGCTTTGCCGCCGAAAGCCACGACCTGCTGCGCCACGCCCAGGAAAAACGCCAGCGCAAAGGCGTGCCCCTGTTGGTCGGCAACATCGGACCGGCCACCTTTGGTCAAGACGACAACGCCTTGCTGCTGGTCGATGCCCGGGGCCACACCGAATTGCCCCGTGCCAACAAGCTCACCCTGGCGCGCCAGTTGGTGCAAGAGGTCGCCCGCCGCATGGGCGCGCCGGCGCCTTGATCCATTTTCTGCTGACCCCCATGAACATCGACGTCAAAATCTTGGATCCGCGCATGGCGGATGCATTGCCCCAATACGCCACCCCTGGCAGCGCCGGACTCGACTTGCGGGCCTGCCTGGACGCCCCAGTGGTGCTCGAGCCCAATGCCTGGCAGTTGATCCCGACGGGCCTGGCGATTCACATTGCCGACCCTGGCTATGCCGCGCTGATCCTGCCGCGTTCTGGTCTGGGCCACAAGCATGGCATCGTGTTGGGCAATTTGGTCGGCTTGATCGACAGCGACTACCAAGGGCCTCTCATGGTCAGCGCTTGGAACCGCAGCTCAACGGCGTTCACCTTACAGCCGATGGAGCGGCTGGCGCAGCTGGTGATCGTGCCAGTGATGCAGGTCCACTTCAACGTCGTGACCGAATTTGACGCCACCACCCAACGCGAGACCGGCGGGTTTGGTTCGACCGGAACACGTTGAGCGCTTGCGCTTGAACCGTCATCCCAAAGAGAAAAACCCCTCGCCCAGGGTGCCGCGCGCCTGTTCATCGGCGGTGGCCTCGCGCACATCGCGCACCTTGAGCGATAAACGGATGGCGATGCCGGCGAGCGGGTGGTTGCCGTCCAAAATGACGTGCTCGGGGTAAATTTCACTCACCGTGTAGAAGGCCTTTCGGTCGGCGTCGGGGCAGCAGTCTTTGGGGAGATTGGCCCCCTCAATGGTCATGCCTTCCTCGAGGTCGCTGGGCAGTGACTTGCGCGCAGCCAGGTGGATCAGCCCATCGTCAAAGTCGCCAAAGGCGTCTTCGGGCTCCAGGTGCAATTCCAGCGTGTCACCGATGGCGTGGCCTTGCAAGGCCTCTTCCACCTTGGCCAACAAATCGTTGCCACCGACCAGAAACTCGACCGGATCGTCCAGCACGTCCAATTCGTTGCCCAGGGTGTCTTTCAGCGTCCAGGTCAGGGCGACCACGCAATGCTCAGTGATGTTCATAAGGCAAAATTGTCCCATGAATCCACGAACCCCCCTGGCTTTGCTCGGCGGCCTCACGCCCGAACAGTTCATGCGACGCCATTGGCAAAAAAAGCCCCTGCTCGTGCGCCAGGCGGTACCTGGTTTTGCTTCACCGCTGGATCTGCCCGACCTCAAGCGGCTGGCGGCCCAAGCGGATGTCGAGTCACGGCTGATCGTGCGGCAGGGGGCGGACTGGTCCTTGGGTCACGGCCCCTTGTCGGCACGCGCGTACCCCCCTCGCAAGCAGGCCGGCTGGACGTTTTTGGTGCAGGGGGTCAACCTGCACGACGACCGGGTCAGCGACTTCATGCGCCAATTCCGGTTTGTGCCCGACGCCCGGCTCGATGACCTCATGATCAGTTGGGCCAGTGACGGGGGAGGGGTAGGGCCGCACTTTGACAGTTACGACGTGTTCTTGTTTCAGGCCCAGGGCCGCCGCCACTGGCGCATCGGACGCCAAGGCGATCTGAGCCTGCAGCCTAACAAGCCGCTTAAAATCTTGCGCCGCTTCACCCCCGAGGCCGAGTATGTTCTGGAGCCTGGAGACATGCTCTATCTGCCCCCGCGTTACGCCCACGACGGCGTTGCGCAAGGGGAGTGCATGACCTGGTCGGTGGGGTTTCGATCGGCCCCGCGTCATGAGTGGGCGCGCGAGGTGTTCGCACGCTTGGCCGAGCAATGCCCCGATGACCCCGTCTTGTACGCCGACGCCACCCAAGACAGTCCCGAACGACCTGCGCAAGTGCCGGCGGCCATGCACGACCACCTGAAGGCCGTGCTGGCGCGAGCCCTGGCCAGTCCGCTGCCTGCGCAGCGCGCCTTGGGCGAGTGGTTGACCGAACCCAAGGCCCAGGTCTGGTTTGATGCCGGCGCGCCCTGGCGCCCGGGCCAGGGCGTGCGGCTTGATCGCCGCAGCCGCATGCTCTATGACCGCCATCACATCTTTTGTAACGGCGAGAGTTGGCGCGCTTCGGGGGGCGATGCGCGGGTGCTGAAAAAGTTGGCCGATCAGGGGTGTTTGAGTGCGGCTGAACTGCGTGGCATTGGATCTGATGCGCGAGATTTGTTGTTGGAGTGGTGTGAATCGGGATGGATCAGACCCGAATAACCACGCCTACACCAATGTAAAGATTTTGTATATCCATGTGTGATGAGGATAAACCCTATAAAATAACACTGGCTTACGCCCATTCCGCCTCTGTGCGGTCGTTTTCAACTTTGTGAATTCTGAGGAAAAGACATGAAAAAGTCCCTGATTCTGGCCGCCATCCTGGCCGCTGCCCTGGCTGCTTGTGGCAAAAAAGAAGCCCCGGCTCCTGCGCCCGCTCCCGCCCCTGCCGCCGCCCCCGCTGACGCACCCGCTCAGCCCGCTGGCGAGAACAAGGACGGCGCCGCCCCTGCCGCTCCTGCAGCACCCGCCGCCCCCGCCGAAGAGAAGAAATAATCTCTCGGTCCAGACGACAAAGGCCACCTTCGGGTGGCCTTTGTTTTTTCTCGGGAGCGCCTCATCCACCGCAGGGGCAGGACCGCCATCCTTGGCTTCAGATCGTGTGCCAGTCCGAGCCCATCAGCGGGTCGGCCACCGGTAACTCGTGGGGCTGGCAGCCCCAAACCGGGCACAGGGCGGCGCGGGCGAGTTCAGGGCTGTTGTTGCGCTCGCTCAAGTGAGCCGCCAACACCATGCGCAGCCCGGGGTGCAGGATGTGCTGCAACAGGTGTGCGGCCTGAGCGTTGGACAGGTGCCCGAGGTCGGAGGCGATGCGCTTCTTTAAAAAGGGGGGATAGGCGGACTGTCTCAGCTGGTCGGGGTCGTGGTTGCTTTCCAGCACGATGCCATGCAGCCCTTTGAGCACCCGCAGCACATGGGTGCTGACATGGCCCAGGTCGGTCACCACGCCCAGGCGACGATCGCCATCGCTGCAACACAGTTGCAGGGGTTCGCGGGCGTCGTGGGGCACGGTGAAAGGCATCAGCTGCAAATCACCGAGTTCGATGGAGACCCCATCGCGAGCCACTTGCCAGTCGATCTCGTCCAGGCTTTCTCCCGAGTCCAGGGCGGCACGACAAGTCCCCTCGCTGCTCCACAGCGGCATGCCCGTTTGCCTGCACAGGCTGACCACATGACCCCAATGGTCGCTGTGCTCGTGCGTCACAAAAACGCCGTCGATGTCGTGCAGTTCCAGGTCGCAGGTCTGCAAGCGTTTTCTCAACTCGGTCACACGCAAGCCACAGTCGATCAGCAGCCGACTTACGCTGGTGCCCGAGGTGGCTTCGACCAGGGTGGCATTGCCCGAACTGCCACTGCCCAGGTTGCGTACGCGAAGGCCCAAAATTTACTTCAGTTCGTCGTGAATCAAACGGGCGATCTTTTGCGAGACGGGGCCGTTGTCGGTTTGGCCCGACTCATTCTGGATCGTGATGCGGGTGCTGGCAGCGCCATCTTCCTGGACCGAGATCCGCATGCGCACTGGGGCTTGGGCGGACGAGGACGAGAACAGGCGGGCAAAGAAGCCTGGGTCGCCCTTGCCCTCATCCGGGCGATCCACGTAGCGCACATAAAAGATGCCGGCCTTGCGGTCTCGGTCTTCCACCGTGAAGCCAGCCCGGTCCAGGGCCACGCTGGTGCGGCGCCAGGCGACGTCAAATCGATCGGCGAACACGATGGTGCTCTGACCTTGGGCCCACTGGGCCTGGTTGGAGGCCGTGGTGGCCACGGCGGTGGAGCGATTCGCCATCTCTTCGGTGGCCCCCAGTTGGATCATCAGGCGGCGCAACATCTCGATTTCGAGCGCGGGGTCGCTGGCGCGGGGTTGCCAGCGGGTGTAGGTTTTGTCGTTGCTGGTGTAGACCTCTTCCATGCCCCGGTGGGTGACAAAGATTTCGGTCGCCTGATCGTTCACGCGCTCGACACGGATGCGGTACTTGTCGCGCTCGCTGGTTGAGTACAAGCTGTCGAGCAATTTGCCCAAGGTGCGTCGGATGAAGTCTTGCGGCAATTTGGCCCGGTTTTCGGCCCAGTCGGTTTCCAACAAACCCAACTCTGCATTGTCAATCGTCAGGGTGAATCCGCTGTTGACCCAGAAACTGCGCACCTGATCCCAGACCTTTTCGGCCGGACGGTCCACCCTGAGCCAGCGCTGGGTGCCCATGCGCTGAAACTGCACGTCGGCGATGGCATCGGCGGAAACAGTGCGCCGCAAGCCCGCTTGAACGCCGGGCATGGTGCTGGCCGATACCGACGATCCGGCCGGGATCACGAAGCGCGAATCGCGGGTGAGTTGACTCAGGTCGGGGGGAACCTCCAGCGGCGTGGCTTTGACCTCATTGCCAGATTTGTAGTCCACCTTGCCGGTGCTCAGCACCGAGCCACAAGAGGCCAGCAGGGTGGCACCACCCATCACCAGGGCCGTGCGCAGGAGGGTTTTCAACAAAATGGACACGTTGGATTCCTTAAATCAGGCCACTGGCGCGCAGGGCTTGTTCAACCACGGGTTGCTGGTTCGCGGACAGTGGCCACAGGGGCAAGCGCAGCGTGCCCCCGCACAGACCCATGCGGGCCATGGCCCACTTCAGGGGAACCGGATTGGGTTCGACAAACAGGTTCTTGTGAACCGGCAGCAATTTTTTCTGAATCTCCATGGCCCGGGCGGCCTGGCCCCCGGTGGCTGCCACGCACAGCTCGTGCATGAGTCGGGGGGCGATGTTGGCGGTGACGCTGATGTTGCCTTGTCCACCGCACAGCATGAGGGCGACCGCGGTCGGGTCATCGCCCGATAGAACGGCAAAACCAGCGGGTACGTCCCGAATCAGCCACTGGGCGCGCTCGATGTTGCCCGTTGCTTCCTTGATGCCCATGATGCCCGGCACCTGGGCCAGACGCAAGACGGTCTCGTGCGCCATGTCGGCGACCGTGCGGCCTGGCACGTTGTAGAGCACCATGGGCAGATCGACGGTTTCCGCCACTTTTTTGAAGTGGTGGTACATGCCCTCCTGGGTCGGGCGGTTGTAATAGGGCACGACCTGCAAATGGCAATCTGCGCCGACCTTGCGGGCGAACTCGGTCAATTCGATCGCTTCGGCGGTCGAATTGGCACCACAGCCGGCCATGATGGGCACCCGCTTGGCGGCTTGCTCGACGGCCACGCGGATGATTTCACAATGCTCGTCGACGCTGACCGTGGGCGATTCGCCGGTGGTGCCCACCACGCAGATGCAGTCGGTGCCTTCGGCCACGTGCCAATCGATCAGTTTTCGCAGGGTGGGGTAATCCACCGAGCCGTCTTCCTGAAAGGGCGTGGCCAAAGCCACTATGCTGCCTTGAATCGTGGTCATGATGATTTCTGCACTGAGCGTAAAAGGTCTGCTTGCATTCTATATGGACATGTCTCCCGCCCCAAGGGCAAGGGCGCGTTGGCCGCAGGGGCGTCAGCGGATGGCGGCGATGCGCTGAATGCGACGGCGTGGGTGGTCGAGCCAGACGTCCTCAAAGGCCACCACCCGGAGCCGGTGGTGACGGGCCAAATCCAACAATTCGCCTTCGCGCAGCAAAAACTCGGGGCGGCTGGGTTTGCCCACCGTTTCATGGCCGACGGCGAAGGTTTCGTACAGCAGCACACCGCCGTCCAGCAGGGAGTCCATCAGGGTGGGAAACAAATCCCGCCACAGGTAATGCGTGACCACGACGGCATCGAAACGACGGCCAGGCAAGGGCCAGGGGCTGTTTTCGATGTCGGCTTCGATCACCTCGCCGTGGGCGCCCGCATGACCCAGCGCTTCGCCACAGCGGTCAACCCCCACACACCGCAGACCCATCGAGGTCAGCAATTTCATGTGGCGGCCCCCGCCGCAGGCCACATCCAGCACGCTGCCCCGAGGGCGGATCAGCGCCGCATAGCGCTGGATCCACTCGGAAGGGGGGGACAAGCCGTGGACGGGGGCTTGCATGGGGCTTAGAAGCAGGCCCAGAGTTGCTCGGCCAGTGTGACCATCATCTCTGGTTGGACATAAAGACCAAAAACCAGGATCAAGGCGGCAGCGCCCAGCGCATACGCCAAGCAACGCCCGATCAGCCGGGTGCGCGCGGACGCCCGCCGCGACCCAGACGCGTGGACGTGGGGGGGGGTGAGCTCGAGGTCAGGCATGGGCCATGTGGCGCACGATGGGGCCTTCGCGCACCAGCAGATTGACCGCCGCTGAGAACACCCCCAGGGCGATGGCGAGGTACCAGACGAGGTCGTAACTGTCAAAGCGGTCATACATGTAACCCCCAAGCCAGACCCCCAAGAATGAGCCGACCTGGTGGCTCAGGAAGATGAACCCCCCCAGCATGGACAGGTGAGCGACCCCGAAAATCTGAGCCACCGTGGCCGATGTCGGCGGGACGGTGGACAGCCACAGCAGGCCCATGGCCATGGAAAACACGTACACGCTGGTGTCGCTCAATGGGAAATACAAAAACAACGCGATCGCCACGGCCCGCATGAAATAGATGAAGGCCAGAATGTGGGTCTTGGCCAGGCGCTGTCCCAAAGAGCCCGCGACATAGGTGCCGATGATGTTAAAGAGCCCGATCAGCGCCAGCGCGTAGCTGGCGACCTGGGGCGACAAGCCCTGGTCTTTGAGGTAACTGGGCATGTGCACGCCAATGAACACCACCTGAAAACCGCAGACAAAGTAGCCCGCCATCAGGAGCAGAAAAGGCGGGTAGGCAAAGGCTTCGGAGAGGGCTTGAACGATGGTCTGTTCGCGCTTGGCGGCTGCGCCAGCAGCCATGGCCGGCTCACGCATGAACCAAGCGGCGGGCAAGATGAGCAGCATCAGCCCAGCCAGAACCACCAGGGCCTGGTCCCAGCCCAGGGTCGAGATCAGCAAGCCCTCCACCGGGACCATCATGAATTGGCCAAAGGAGCCGGCAGCGGCGGCCACCCCCATGGCCCACGAGCGTTTTTCAACCGGCACGTTGCGACCGATCACGCCGAACACGATGGCGAAGGTGGTGCCGGCTTGGGCCAAGCCCATCATCACGCCCGTGCTCAACACAAACCAAAGGGGGGAAGCGGCCAGCGACATGCCGACCAAGCCCAGGGCGTAAATGACCGCGCCAAGCGCCATGAGCCGGGCGGCACCAAAGCGGTCCGCCAACATGCCGACAAAAATGCCGAACCCGCCCCAGGCCAGGTTTTGAATCGCCAGCGCGAAAGCGAAGTCTTCACGCCCCCAGCCCCGGGCCTGCGTGATGGGCTGCAACCAAAGGCCAAAGCCGTGTCGCACCCCCATCGACAAGATCAGGATGGCGGCGCCGCACAACAACACCTGCCACATGGGCAACAACCGGGCGGCGGTCTGGGGGGTGGTGGTATAGAAAACTTTTTGGTTCATGGTGTTTTCGTCTAAGGGCTTATCTTAGACCCGATTGCGCGCGCGTGCAGGCGCGCCAATGCGCATCCCTGTGAATTCATCCAGTTAAAATGCGCGCCATGGCAACACAACCCACTCGTTATTCCGAGGGCTCGATCCGGGTCCTCAAGGGCCTGGAGCCGGTCAAGCAACGGCCAGGCATGTACACCCGAACCGACAACCCCTTGCACATCATCCAGGAGGTGCTCGACAACGCGGCCGACGAGGCCTTGGCTGGGTACGGCAAAAAAATCCGCGTCACCTTGCACACCGATGGCTCGGTCAGCATCGAAGACGACGGGCGGGGCATCCCTTTTGGCCTGCACCCCGAAGAGAACGCGCCGGTGATTGAGCTGGTCTTCACCCGCCTGCATGCGGGCGGCAAGTTTGACAAAGGCCAGGGCGGTGCTTACAGCTTTTCCGGTGGTTTGCACGGCGTGGGGGTGAGTGTGACCAACGCACTGTCGCGTCGCATGGAGGCCAGTTCATGGCGAGAAGGACAGGTCGCCAGCCTGGTGTTTGAGGGCGGGGATGTCACCCAGGCCCTGCGCACCCGGGCCCAGGGCCCGGACGACCGCAAGCAGGGCACCACGGTGCGTGTTTGGCCTGATCCCAAATACTTTGAATCACCGGCGCTGCCCATGGGCGAGCTGATCCACCTGCTGCGCAGCAAGGCCGTGCTCATGCCCGGCGTCAGTGTGACCTTGTTCAATGAAAAGACCAAGGACACCCAGACCTGGCAATACAAGGGGGGACTGAGCGACTACCTGATGCAGACCTTGCAAGGCGAGCCGGTGATCCCCCTGTTTGACGGCGAAGGACATGCCGACGGCAACAGCGAGACCTTTGCCGAAGGCGAGGGCGCGGCATGGGCGGTGGCGTTCACCGAAGAAGGACAGCCGGTGCGCGAGAGCTACGTGAACCTGATCCCCACCAGTGCGGGCGGGACCCACGACAGCGGCCTGCGCGATGGCCTTTTCAATGCGGTCAAGGGTTTCATCGACCTGCATGCCCTGCTGCCCAAGGGCGTCAAACTGATGCCCGAAGATGTCTTTGCCCGCGCCAGTTATGTCCTGTCGGCCAAGGTGCTCGATCCCCAGTTTCAAGGGCAAATCAAAGAGCGGCTGAACTCGCGCGATGCGGTGCGCCTGGTGTCCAGTTTTGTGCGTCCGGCCTTGGAGTTGTGGTTGAACCAGCATGTGGAACATGGCAAAAAATTGGCCGACATCGTCATCCGCGCCGCTCAAACCCGCCAGCGCGCGGGCCAAAAAGTTGAAAAGCGCAAAGGCTCGGGTGTGGCGGTGTTGCCCGGCAAGCTCACCGACTGCGAAAGCCGCGACACCTCGCTCAACGAGGTCTTTTTGGTCGAGGGCGACAGTGCAGGGGGGAGCGCCAAGATGGGGCGCGACAAGGAATTGCAAGCCGTGTTGCCATTGCGCGGCAAGGTGCTCAACACCTGGGAGGTCGAGCGCGATCGCCTGTTTGCCAACACCGAAATCCACGACATCGCGGTCGCCATCGGGGTCGATCCGCATGGCCCGCACGACGAGCCCGATTTGTCGGGCTTGCGATACGGCAAGGTCTGCATCCTGTCCGATGCCGACGTCGACGGCTCGCACATCCAGGTGCTGCTGCTCACGCTGTTCTTCCGGCACTTCCCCAAACTGATCGAGACCGGCCATGTCTATGTGGCCCGTCCGCCTCTTTTTAGAGTCGATGTGCCCGCGCGCGGCAAAAAACCGGCGGCCAAGATGTATGCCCTGGATGAGGGCGAGTTGACCGCGATCCTGGACAAGAGCGCCAAAGACGGGGTCCCACGAGAGAAGTGTCAGATCAGCCGGTTCAAGGGCTTGGGCGAAATGAACGCTGAGCAATTGTGGGAGACCACCCTGAACCCCGACACCCGACGGTTGTTGCCGGTTCAGTTGGGCGCGCTCGACTTTGCCGCCACCGAACAACTGATCGCCCAGCTCATGGGCAAAGGCGAAGCCGCCGCCCGCCGCGAGCTGATGGAAATTCACGGCGACAGCATCGAGATTGACGTATGACAGAAACCCTTTTTGCCCCCGACAAACCGACCGCCGACGCTGAACAGAGCCTGGGCCAATACGCCCAACGCGCTTACCTGGAGTACGCGCTGTCCGTCGTCAAGGGCCGGGCCCTGCCCGATGTGGCCGATGGCCAAAAGCCGGTGCAACGCCGCATTCTGTACGCCATGTCGCGCATGGGCTTGGGTTTTGGCGGAACCAACGGCACCGTGGGTGCCAAGCCGGTCAAGAGCGCCCGCGTCGTCGGCGATGTGTTGGGTCGCTTTCACCCCCACGGTGACCAGGCGGCGTATGACGCCCTGGTTCGCATGGCGCAGGATTTTTCCCAACGCTATCCCCTGATCGATGGGCAAGGCAACTTTGGCAGCCGCGACGGCGATGGCGCCGCCGCCATGCGTTACACCGAGGCCCGGTTGGCGCGCATCAGCAATTTGTTGCTCGACGAAATCGACGAAGGCACGGTGGACTTCATTCCCAACTACGATGGTTCAACCGAAGAGCCGCGCCAGTTGCCCGCCAGGTTGCCATTTAACCTGCTCAACGGGGCCAGCGGCATTGCGGTGGGCATGGCCACCGAGATTCCCAGCCATAACCTGCGCGAAGTCGCCAATGCCTGCGTGGCCTTGATCAAAACGCCCAAGCTGGGCGACGACGAATTGCTCGCCCTCGTGCCTGGGCCCGACTTCCCTGGGGGGGGGCAGATCATCAGCCCGGCCACCGACATCGCCGAGGCCTACCGGACCGGACGCGGATCGCTCAAGGTGCGCGCGCGTTGGCGCATCGAAGAACTGGCCCGCGGCCAGTGGCAGATGGTGGTTCACGAATTGCCCCCTGGCACCAGCGCCCAAAAGGTTTTGGAAGAAATCGAAGAGTTGACCAACCCCAAAGTCAAAGCCGGTAAAAAGACGCTGACCCAGGATCAGCAGATGCTCAAGACCACCGTGCTGGCCGTTCTCGATGGGGTGCGCGATGAATCGAGCAAAGACGCCCCGGTGCGCCTGGTGTTTGAACCCAAGACGAGCCGCATCGATCAACAAGAGTTGATCACCACGCTGCTGGCCCACACGAGCCTGGAGACTTCGTCCTCGATCAACCTGACGGCCGTCGGGCTCGACGGTCGCCCCGTGCAGAAAAACCTGCGCCAGCTCTTTGACGAGTGGATCGAGTTTCGGCAGGCCACGATCCTGCGTCGTTCACAGCACCGTCTGAACAAAGTGGAAGACCGCATCCACATTTTGGAAGGTCGCCAACTGGTGCTGTTGCACATCGATGAGGTGATCCAAATCATTCGCAACAGCGACGAGCCCAAGCCCGCGCTGATCGAGCGCTTCAAGCTGACCGAGCGCCAGGCCGAAGACATTCTGGACATCCGTTTGCGCCAACTGGCTCGCTTGGAGGCCATACGCATCGAGCAAGAGTTGTCCGAGCTGCGCGAGGAGCGCGCCAGGCTGCGCGACATCATCGACAGCCCGGCGGCCTTGCGTCGTCTGATGGTCAAAGAGATCGAGGCCGACGCCAAGGCCTTTGGCGACGAGCGCCGGACCTTGATTCAGACCGAAAAGAAAGCCGTCGCCGAGATCAAGGTCATGGACGAACCGGTCACGGTCGTCGTCTCCGAGAAGGGTTGGGTGCGGGCCCGCAGTGGGCACGGGCATGACCCTGCCGGTTTCGCCTTCAAGGCGGGCGATGGCCTGTATGGCACCTTCGAGTGCCGCACCGTCGACGTGCTGCTGGCGTTTGGCAGCAACGGTCGCGTCTACAGCGTGCCCGTCTCGGCCTTGCCCGGCGCACGCGGTGACGGTCAGCCTGTGACCACGCTGATCGAACTCGAAGCGGGCACTCAACTGGTTCACCATGTGGCCGCGTCGCACCAGGCCGTGTTGCTGCTGTCTGGCTCGGGGGGGTATGGCTTTTTGGCCAGCGTCGAGAGCATGGTGTCACGCGTCAAGGGCGGCAAAGCGTTCGTCAGCCTGTCCGAGGGCGAGACCCTGTGCCGCCCGTCGCTGGTCAGTGGGGCCCCCACCGGGGGGGCCGAGGGGCAGCCCCTGCCTGGCGCGACCCATGTCTGTTGCGCGTCCACAGGCGGGCGCATCCTGACCTTTGACATCGGCGAACTCAAGGCGATGGAAAAAGGAGGGCGGGGCCTGACCTTGATCGATCTTGAGGCCAAAGACCAACTGGCGGGCGCGGCCGCCTACACCCGCAGCGTGCGCATCACGGGCGTTGGCCGTGGGGGCAAGGACCGTGAAGAGGTGCTTGAAATTCGTTCTCTCAACAACGCCCGTGCCAGCCGCGCGCGCAAAGGCAAGGCCGCGGACCTGGGGTTCAAACCCCATGGGGTGATCCGGGTGTTGTGACCCCGCAGGTGCGGGGGCGGGGGTTGGGCCTTGTGCGTTGGTGCATGCGTCGAGTGCAGGCCACCCATGTTCGGACGAAAAAATTCAGACCTGTGTGTCTAGAATTTTTTCATGCACATCGACAGCGCCTACAAGCAACTGTTCTCCTCCCCCGAGATGGTCCGTCACCTGGTGCGGGCATATGTGCCCGACCCGTGGCTACGTGGCTTGAATTTTGACTCGCTTGAGAAGGTCCCCTCCGAGTTCATCACGCACAAGCGCGGCCTCAAACGCATCAGCGACATGATCTGGCGCATTCAGGTCGACGGGCAATGGGCCTATTTGTATTTGCTGATTGAATTTCAAAGCACGGTTCAACGGTACATGCCGGTGCGCATCATGCAGTATGTGAGTCTGTTGCATCAGGATCTGTTGATGGCCAACCGTGCCTTACCCGGTGGCTTGCTCCCGCCGATCCTCCCGTTGGTGGTTTACAGCGGTGATGCCCCATGGGACGCACCCACCGACATGGCTGACCTGATTCCCCGCTTGCCCCCCACGTTAGCGGCGTTTGACCCTCGCTTGCGCTTTTGGCTGGTCGATCAGGGCCGACACCGCACCCGTGGTGCCGAAGAAAACCTGCTCACGGTGATGATGGATGTCGCGCATGCCCAAGACACCGATGAACTGCGGAAAGCATTTGAAAGAATGGGTCTTTTGTTGGAAAATCATTCCAAATCATTCAATTCAGTCAAGGCATGGCTGCAAACGCTCGCTCAACAAAGCAAGCGGATCGACAGCGATTTGTGGGCACAACTGATGGCGAGGGCTGACGAAATGGCGCATTTCAAATTGGGCATCGAAACCTGGGCCGAAACCCAAAGTCAGATCTGGCACGAAAAAGGCCGGGAGATGGGCAGAGAAGAAGGGCGAGAAGAGGGGCGAGAGGAGGGAAGAGAAGAGGGGCAGTGCCTTTATTTCCAAAAGTTGCTCGTGATGCGATTTGGCCCTTTGCCCACTGACATCGTGGACAAAATCAAGCAGGCCAGTACCGCCCAACTCGACGTGTGGGGCATGCGTGTCTTGCGCGCGCCTTCGCTGGACAGTGTATTCACCGGCGACGCCTGAAGCCAGGGTCGGCTGGACCACGCCCTAAAAGTCAAACCCCAGTTGCGCGCTTGGGTCCGTCTGTGTGTGACGGGCCTGGTCCGATCGGTGGCGAACCGAGCGACGCGGCTTTGAGGGGATCTCACCGTCCATGCGCCAGTTTTTGCGTGAGGCGTGTCGTTCGATCACCGCCTGCTGACCGGCCCTGACTTCGTCGTGCCGACGCCGCTCGTACAGGCGCTGCTTGGCCACGCGCGTGGCTTCTTTCAGATCCACCACAGGCCAGGGGATGTCCGAGCCCACCTGCAGCCCCAATGACGCTTGCAACGCTTGCGGCATCAGCCAGGGCTCAAACAGCCATTCATCGGGGACTCGGCGCATCGCCGGCAACCAGGTCCGCACAAAGCGTCCATGGGGGTCATGGTCTTGGGCTTGTTTGATGGGGTTGTAGACCCGTGTGGCGTTGATGCCGGTCGTGCCCGACTGCATTTGCAACTGACTCCAGTGGATGCCAGGCTCGTAGTCCAGAAACTGCGTTGCCAGCCATTCGCCCACTGGGCGCCAATGCAGCCACAACGGGTATGCCGCCACCGAGACCAGCATGGCGCGCATGCGAAAGTTCAGCCAACCCGTCTCTCGCAGCATGGTCACGCAGGCGTCGACCATGGGCCAGCCGGTCCGGGCTTGGATCAGGGTTTGCAAACGATCTGCATGGAACTCGGTCTCACGCAGGCCGTCATAGCCCCGGTGCATGTTGCGCCATTCGATGGCGGGTTCGGATTCGAGTTTTTGGATGAAGTGACAGTGCCAGTACAGGCGGCTGAGGAAAGCCAGCAAACTGGCCCGGTGGCGCGTGGCCTGCTCAGGCAGAGTGGCCAGGTGCTCTCGGGTCTGCTGCACCACCTCGCGCATGCTGATGCAACCCCAGGCCAGATGGGGGGACAGGCGCGAGCAGGCATCGGGCGCCGTCAGCGGCGACGACATGCCGCCGCGATAGCCCAGGCTGCGCCCATGCAAAAAGCTGCGCAGCGTCGCCAGAGCCGCCTCACGGCCTCCTGTTTGCCGTCGCGGCGGGTTGTGTCGCAGGTGTGCTGGGGCCCGCAAATCGGCCACGCGCAGCGCTCCCTCTGGCACGGCCTTGATCGACCCCGTGCCGGGTGTCGCACGCCAGACATGCAAGCGCCCAGGGGTTTCCTGTGGCAAGGCCATGTGCGCCTCGTAGGCACCCTGCCACAGCTGGCGATTGCTCAGGCGTCGCACCACGCCAAATTGGGGGTATTCATGCCAGGTCACGCCGTGGGCGCGGCACCAGGCGTGCACGCGAAGATCCCGCTGGTAGGTCCAACCGTTGCCGGTCTCCTCGTGTGCGTGCAAGCGGGCAAAGGGGGCTTCTTGCCACAGGCGTTCAAGCACCTCGGGCATTTCGCCGTGGTGAACCTCGACCCCACCGCCATGGCGACGCAGCTCGGCATCGAGCGCCAGCAAAGACTCCCGCACAAACTCAAAGTGTTGCAGGGCTGCGTCGGGTTGGCGCCACAAACCGGGTTCCACCACATAGATGCAGCGCACCGGCCCGAGCCGGGACGCCCGCGCCAGTGGGGCATGGTCATGCCAGCGCAAATCCCGTTTGAACCAGATCAGCTCGTAAGCCATTTGGGCATGCGATTAAACCCCCAAAAACCGTGCGTCACATCTTTCATTGTTTGCCTTCGTTTGGTTGCAATACTATACTGTATAAATGCACAGTAGTATCGATGCAAGCATCAACCTGCCGTTTCACCCCCAAGTCCTGGGCAACGGGCCGTGGTGGGTTCAATCCCTGCCGGCTCGCGTGGCCGCTGGTTTTCCTTCTCCCGCCGACGACCATCAGGTGCAACGGGTCGATCTGATGGCGCAACTCATCCGTCACCCGCAGGCCACGTTCATGCTGCGTGTGCGCGGGGACTCCATGCGCGACGCCGGCATCCTCGACGGTTCGGTGGTGTTGGTCGATCGGGCGATTGCGCCGCGCAACGGCCACATCGTGATCGCGGTCGTGGATGGCGAGTTCGTCTGCAAGACCCTGAGCACCCGTTCCGGGCGCACGCGTCTGAAGGCGGCCAACCCCACCTATCCCGACATCGTGCCCAAGGACGGGCAAACCCTGGACGTCTGGGGTGTGGTGGTCGCGACCATCCACCAGCACCGCGTGTAGAGGGCATGCGCATGTACGCCCTGATCGATGGCAACAATTTTTATGTGTCGTGCGAACGCGTCTTTCGCCCCAGCCTGTGCGGCAAGCCGGTGGTGGTGCTGTCCAACAACGACGGTTGCGTCATTTCGCGCAGCAACGAAGCCAAGGCCCTGGGCGTGCGCATGGGGGCGCCCTGGTTTCAGATCCGGTACCTGGAGTCCGAAGCCGGCTTGGTGTCCCTGTCCGCCAATTTCGCCTTGTACGGCGACATGAGCGATCGCTTGATGAGCTTGGCCGCGGGCTTGGGCCATCGGCAAGAGGTGTATTCGATCGACGAGTGTTTTGTTGACCTCAGCGGAATTCCTGGTGACTGGGCGCGCCGCGCCCGCGTCATGCGCCAGCGCCTGTGGCGGTGGATCGGCATCCCTTGCTGCGTTGGGCTGGGTCCGACCAAGACCCTGGCCAAATTGGCCAACCACATCGCCAAAACCGCCGAGCGGCAGCCCGGCAGCTATCCCCTGTCTCACGCCCAGGTGTGTCACCTTGGGGGGCTGGATCATGCGCAGCGCGATGAGCTGCTGGCCCGCACCGAGGTTGGCGAGGTTTGGGGGGTCGGGCCGCGCATCGGTCGCCAGCTGATCGCCCAGGGCATCGAGACCGCTCTGGATTTGGCGCGGCTGTCGCCGAGCGGTGTGCGCGCCCGCTGGGGGGTGGTGCTCGAGCGTACCGTGCGAGAGTTACAGGGCACACCCTGCCTGGACATCGACGATGTGCCTTCGCCCAAGCAGCAGATCGCCTGCACCCGCAGTTTTGGACAACCCGTGTTGCAGCTGACCGACCTGCGCGAAGCTGTGACCGAGTTCGCTTGTCGCGCGGCTCAGAAGCTGCGACGACAAAACAGCCACGCGGCACAGGTCCTGGTCTTTGTGCGCACCAGTCCTTTTCGCGCCACGCCGCAGTACAGTCAAAGCGCCATCGTTCCCTTGCGTCGCCCCGGGGCCGACAGCGCCCACATCACGCAGGCGGCATTGGCCGCCCTTGACGTGATTTATCAGCCGGGATATTTGTACGCCAAGGCCGGGGTCATGCTGCTCGATTTGCAACCCGCCCAGGTGCGCCAGGGCGAACTGGGGCTCGACGAGCCCGATCCCGATGTGACGGCGCTGTTGCCGCTCGAGCGCCGTGGCAGCGATCGCCTGATGCAAGCGCTCGATCACATCGAGCAGCGCCACGGTCGTGGCGCGGTCAAGTTGGGCAGCGCCAGCCTGAACACCGCCGCGCCCCCGATTTGGCACATGAAGCAAGCCCGGCGCACCCCGGGTTACACCACCGATTGGAACGACTTGGCCATCGCGCGCGGGTGACGCCCACGGGCGATGGCCAGAAGCACCCTGCAAGGGCCCGCATCAGCGCCGGCACGGCGCCGGATGCGGGAAGGGGCTCACTTGACGGCGTCTTTCGCAGGGGCGGCCTTGGCTGCATCGGCTTTGGCGTGCGCCTTGCCCTCGTGTGCCTTGTCTTTCTTGGCGTGTTTTTCAGCGGCCTGCGGTGTGGCCGGGGTTGCGGCCACGGCAGGACTGGCGGGTGTGGCAGGCGTGGCCGCGACCGCAGGGGTGGCTGGCTTGGCGGGCGTGGCTGGGGTGGCCGGATTGGCCAGGGCCAACACGGTGGCGGTGGAGGCGATCAGGGCGGTGACGATGTTCTTCATGATGGGTTCCTTCCTTTGAAGACACTCCACGGTGCGTGGAGTACTTCTGAAAACGCCTTCTGTGTGCGCTTTGTTGACGCGGAAAAAATATATTTTCTGACGTCAACGCCCCATCGCGAACTTGCGTTAACCCATGCTGTTTTCTCGTGTGCCAACAGACCGATCTCGCCATCTTTTGTCGCCAAAGCGTCAAAAACCGCCCCGCGCTTTCGACCCCAATGTCCCACCAATCGCCTGCTGTTTGTGTCTGGCCCTAAACTCAAGCATCATGGCTTTTTGCCTTTGCGAGATACCTTATGCACGCGTTTGACTATTTGCGCGCCAGCGGCTTGAAACAGGCCAGTGACTGGTTGCAGCAGCACCCCGATTCGCGGCCATTGGCCGGCGGCATGACCCTGGTGCCTTCGCTCAAGCACCGACTCGCCCAAGTCTCGCACTTGGTCGACATCGCACGATTGCCTGAAATGCGCGGCATCGCGTTGGAGTCCTCTGCTTTGCGCATCGGCGCGGGCATGCGCCACGCCGAAGTGGCCGACGATGCGCAGGTGCAGCGCGCCATCCCCGCGCTGGCCCAATTGGCCGGCCTGATTGGTGACCCGCAGGTGCGGGCCCGAGGCACCTTGGGGGGTTCAGTGGCCAACAACGATCCGGCCGCGGATTACCCGGCGGCGCTGCTGGCACTCGACGCGGTGGTCGTGACCAATCGACGCGAGATCGTGGCCGCCGATTTTTTTCAAGGCATGTTCAGCACCGCGTTGCAGGCCAATGAGTTGATCGTGGCGGTGCGTTTCGGCTTGCCGCGCCGTGCGGCCTATGCCAAGTTCCGTCACCCCGCCTCGGGATACGCCATGGCCGGCGTGTTCGTGGCCGAGTGGGCCGATGGTCAGCGGCGTGTGGCCGTCACAGGTGCCACCGATGGCGTGTTCCGTTGGGCCGAGGCCGAGCAGGCCTGGGCTCAGGGCCGCCAGCCCGGCCCGCTGCGACACGACGGTTTACTCGAAGACATCCATGCCCCGGCGCGCTACCGCGCCCACTTGGTTGGCCTGATGCTGCAACAGGCACTGGCCCAATTGGCTTGAACCCCACACAAGGAAGCGACACCATGGACATCCAACTCAAGGTCAACGGCCAGGCGCATCGCCTGGAGGTCGAACCCCGCGCCTTGCTCGCCGACGTGCTGCGTGACCAATTGCGTCTGACCGGCACGCACATCGGTTGCGACACCAGTCAGTGTGGTTGTTGCACCGTGCTGCTCGATGGGGAGGCCGTCAAGTCGTGCTCGGTGTTGGCGGCCCAGGCCGATGGCACCGAGGTCACCACCATCGAGGGGCTGGCCCATGGCCAGCAACTGCACCCGGTGCAGGCCGCCTTCACCGAGTGTCACGCCTTGCAATGTGGCTTTTGTACCCCCGGCATGATCATGGCCACGGTGGGTTTGTTGCGCCGTTGCCCCACGCCGTCCGATGCCGACATCGCCGAAGGGTTGTCGGGCAATCTGTGCCGCTGCACCGGTTATGTCAACATCGCCGCTGCCGTGCGCCAGGCCGCCAAGGAGTCCGCATGAACGCCCGCTTTCAGCCCGTCGGCATCGATCGCGTCAAACCCTCGCGCAAGGAAGACCTGCGCTTGATCACCGGGCAGGGCTGTTTCACCGCCGATGTCCATTACCCAGGCGAGTTGCACCTGCATGTGATCCGATCCATGTACCCCCACGGTCGCATCACCCGTCTCGATCTGGACGCCGTGCGCAGCGCCCCTGGGGTGGTGGCCGTGTACACCGCTGCCGATGTGCAGGCCTGGGGCTTGCAGGCCATCCCCAACGCGTTCGCGGCTCAAGGTGTGGGGGGCGTGGCGCAACAGGTCAATCGCATGCCCGTGCTGGCCCAGGATCGGGTTCTCTTTGTCGGACAACCCATCGCCATGGTGCTGGCCGAGTCGGCGCTGACGGCTCAAGATGCCGCCGAGTCGGCCCAGATCGACATCGATCCTTTGCCGGCCGTGGCGAGCGTCGATGCCGCGCTCAAGCCCGCTGCCCCTCAGTTGCACGACAGTGCCCCCGGCAATGTGTCGGTTCATTTTGAGGCGGGCGACGCTCAGGCGGTCGAGGCCGCCTTCGCCCGCGCCGCCTATGTCAGCCATTTGCGCATCCACAGCCAACGCCTCATGGGGGTGCCCATGGAGCCGCGCGCGGTGGTGGTGCATCACGACACGGCCAGTGGCATCACCCGGGTCCACAGCCCCAACCAGGGCGTGCTGGGCCTGCTCGGGCATTTGTCTGCCGTCACCGGCATCGCGATCGATCAATTGCAGGTCGATACCCAGGATGTCGGTGGCTCGTTTGGCGTGCGCATTGGTCCCTTCAGCGAGCACGCGGTGATGGTCATGGCGGCCCGTCAACTCGGTCGTCCGGTGCGCTGGGTCGCCAGCCGATCCGAGGTGTTCCTGAGCGACTGGCACGGCCGCGCGCTCACGCTGAATGGCTCGATCGCACTCGATGCGCAGGGCAAAATCCTGGCATTGCGTTACCACGATCAAGTCGATCTGGGTGCATTCAACGCGTACATGAGCAGTTTCATTGGCACCCGCAACCTCTCGGTCACCATGGGAGGGGTCTATCAGGTGCCGGCGCTTTATATGCGATCGGACCTGGTTTACACCAATACCACGCCGGTGTCGGCCTACCGCGGGGCCGGTCGCCCCGACATCGCCTTTGCCATCGAGCGGCTGGTCGACCACGCCGCTCACGAGCACGGTTTTGATCCGGTCGCGTTGCGTCGTCTGAATTTCATCGCGCCCGAGTCCTTCCCCTACAAGACCGCCAACGGCACTTTGTACGACCGCTGCGAGTTTGACCGCGTGCTCTCCCGCGCCCTTGAACTGTCTGACTACGCAGGCTTTGCGCGCCGCAAGGCCGAAGCCGAGTCGCGTGGCAAGCTGCGCGGCATCGGATTGGCCAGCTACCTCGAGGCCTCGGGGGCGGGCAATGTGCCCAAAGACCAGGTGGAAGGTCGACTGGGGGCCGATGGTTGGCTCGAGGTCATCGGCGTCACCGGTGCTTCGGGCCAGGGCCATGAGACCTCGTTTTCCCAGATCATCGAGCGCGAATTGGGTTTGCCCGCCGCCCAGGTGCGTTATCGCAACGGCACCCTGGAGAGCAAAAAACTGGTGGGCAATGGCACGGGGGGCTCGCGCACCCTGTATGGTGCGGGAAGCGCCATGCTCAGCCTGGCACAGCGCTTGAAAGAACAGGTCATCGCCCTGCGTACCGAGACCGGACGATCGCCCCAAGTCACCGATTGGCGTGAGTGGTTGTCTGGCTTGCAGCCCGAGCAGCTGGCGCGCTTGCATGCCATGGGCGAGGCCTCTTCGGGCTCGACCTTCCCCAATGGTTGCCATGTGGCCGAGGTCGAAATCGATCCCACGACCGGCGTCACCGAGGTGGTGCAGTACTGGGCGGTTGACGACCTGGGCAAGGTCATTTCCCCTGACCTGGTGCGCGGGCAAGTCCACGGTGGCGTGGTGCAGGGCTGGGGCCAGGCGTTTTGCGAGCAGGTGGTGTACGACGAACAAGGCCAGTTGGTGACCGGCTCGCTGATGGACTATGCCATGCCCCGCTTGGGCGACATGCCCGTGATCCGCAACGAAACGGTCGAAGTCCCCACCGAACTCAACGCATTGGGCTCCAAAGGGGTCGGCGAGTCGGGCTGCACCGGCTCACTGCCCGCCCTGTCCAACGCCATGATGAGCGCCCTGCGACCCTTTAGGGTGCAGGCCATGGACATGCCGTTCACCCCGGCCAAGGTCTGGGCGGCGATCCACCCCGAATGACCCTGGACTCGGGGCGATTCAGCCCGGCAGGCTCTTGAAGCCAGGCTCAACGCCTTCGGGCAAGGGCGTGCGGGCCACGTTCATCAGCATGGCCAGTGTGCTGTAGTAGCCATAGTGGGCGACCATGTCGACCACGCCCGCTTCGCCCCAGCGCTTGACAACTCGATCATAGGTGGCGTCGCACAGGCTGCGGTTGCCCCGCAACTCCTCTAGCGCATCGTAAATGATCGCCTCGTCGTCGGTCATGGTGGTGGGGCGACGGCCTTCGGCGATGGCGTCACAGGTGCTTGGGTCCACCCCTTCCTTTTCCGCAATCGGGCGGTGGATGTGCCACTCGATGGGGTTGGACCAATGCCGAGCCACCACCAGCACCGCAAACTCGGAATTGCGCATGCCGACGGTGTTTTGATAGCGCACATACTCCCCCACCTTTTGCAAGCGGGCCATCAGCTCGGGGCTGCGCATCATCGAAATGAAGGGGCCGCCGATCTTGCCACGTGGGCCACGGGTGATTTCCTCCATGGCGGCGCGTTGCGCGGGCGATTGTTGGCCCTCTGGAATCGGGGGCATCCGGTCCAGGGCCTTGTCGCCCAAGTGGGGGCGACTCATGCGCTCACCTCAGCGCCAATCGCTTCACGCACCTTGGGCATGACTTGCTCGGCCATCAACACCATCGAGCGGCGCGCCAGCACCGGGTCGGTCCAGTCCAGGCCAGCATAAACCAACTCGCCAAAGCCGCCCAGTTTCTCGTGCAAGGCCAGGATCTGATCGACCACGCTGTTGACGCTGCCACAGATCACCAACTCGTCCATGATGTCGTCCAATGGCACCGGTTTTTCTGGGGTGACCCCGTTTTTGGTGAACACCGCGTCGCGCTTGCCCTTGTGCAGCTTATGGCCCAGGTTGCGGTAATAGAAGCGGTACGGGCTTTGATCCGAGGTTTTGCCATATTCCTTGGCCACTTTGTCGTCGTCGTGGACCATGATGGTCCGGGCGACGCGCCAATCCGCGCGGTCGGCGACCTTGCCCACGTTGGCCTTGCCCTTGGCGTAATTGTCCCAATGCGAGGGCAACCATTGGTCGAACAGGAAATTGGCGGAAATCGGGTGCATGTCCTTTTCACCCATGGCGATCACGCCTTTCGAGAAGGGGGCAACCACGGTGCCCACGATCTCAGGGCGCGGGCGCTGGTAGGGTTTGTACATCTTGCCCGTGTGGGTCACGTCGTCGATGGTCTGCAGGGTCGAAACCTTGAAGCGGTTGTCGGGCAGGTCGATGTGATAAGGCGGATCCGATTCCCACAGCTTGAGGATCACTTCGATGGATTCCGCGAACATCTTGTTGCGGTCTTCATGGAAGATGCCCAGGGCTTCGGCGTCCGAGGGCAAGGCGCCAGGGCTCACGCCCAAAATGAAACGTCCTTGCGACAGGTGATCGAACATGGCGGCGTGTGCGGCCACCAGGACCGGATGCACATGCGACAGGTTGGTGGTACCGGTACCCAGCCGGATTTGCTTGGTTGAGTGGATCAGCGTGGCCTGAAAGAGCATGGAACTGGTCACGTTCTCGACCAGATCGGTCAGGTGCTCACCGACAAACGCATCATGGAAACCCAGCTCATCGGCCAAAATGATGGTTTCGCGATCCTCACGCAGGGTGTCGGTGGGGTTGCGGGTGGCCGGGTGGACCGGCATCGTGAAATAACCCAATCTCATGGAAAACTCCTGTGTTTTTCTTGATCAATTGATCAATGTCATTATCTTAACGGACAAACATGTCCCTTGGCGCTCTCGGGGAAACCCCAGGATATACCCGTGGGGGCATCAGGAGAACTTGGGGGGGCGTTTCTCGATGAAGGCCCGGACCGCCTCGTGGTGATCGGCGGTGTGGTGGGCGATGGCCTGGTAGGCCGCCGACAGCTCGAGCAGTGACTCCAGGCTGCTTTTCTCCCCTTCCCGCAGCAAGCGTTTGGTCATGCGCAGCACGGTGCCGGGGTTGGCGGCGATCTTTTGCGCCAGCGCCATGGCCTCGGGCATGAGCTGATCGGGGGGAACCACCCGCGAGACCAGTCCGCAGGCCAGCGCCTCGGGGGCTTTGATGGCCTCGCCCGTGAACGCCATCTCGCAGGCTTTGGACATCCCCACCACCCGCGGCAACAACCAGGCCCCACCGTCCCCTGGGACGATGCCGACACGGACAAAGCTTTCAGCGAACAGGGCGGTTTCGGACGCGATGCGAATGTCGCACATGCAAGTCAGGTCCAAGCCAGCGCCGATGGCTGGGCCGTTGATGGCGGCGATCACCGGTACGTCCAGGGGATAAAGCGCTTTGGGGATGCGTTGGATGCCATGCCGATACTCGTCTCGGATCACCTCGGTCGGGATCGTGTTCCCTTGGTATTTCTGCATGTCCTTGACATTGCCCCCCGAGCTGAAAACAGGGCCAGCGCCGGTGAGCACCACGACCCGGATCGAGGGGTCCCGGGCCACCTCCTCGCACGCTTGGACAAACTCTTCGGCGGCGTTGTTGCCGGTCAGGGCGTTGCGGGTCTCGGGCTGGTCCAGGGTCCAGACCATGATGGCGTCCTGGCGCTGCTTTTTCAATATCGTGGTGGGCATCGAAGTCTCCGGATGGGTCCCAAGCTGGGCCACTGGGGCCGTCGGTTCAAGGGCGTGGGGGTTGCGAGGGGTAGGGGTGGGTCAAAGGGCGATTGGGTGAGCCGGCGGGTCAAAGGTCGGAGAGCTCGCGCAACACATCCAGGCTGCGCTCTGGGCGAGCCAGCACCGCGCGGCCCAGGACCTGTTGCCAGTGCGACTCGGCCCCGGCGCACATGCGCCAAGCGTACAGGCGACGGGTGCGCAGTTGCAAGTCGAACTCGGAGGTAAAACCCATGGCCCCGTGCAGGCCGTGGGCCAGCGCAGTGACTTGTTGTGCGGCCTGGCTGGTGCGTGCCTTGGCCACTGCCACGCGCAGGGGCTGGACCTGATCGATCTCGCCTTGGCAAGCCAGGCGTGCCGCCATGCGGGCGGCAAAGACCTGCTCGGCCAACACGCTCAGGTTGTGCTGGATCGCCTGGAACTTGCCGATGGGCTTGCCAAATTGTTGACGTTGGTTGGCGTGCTCTAAGCTTTGCTCAAACACCGCCATCATGGCGCCGCTCATCTGAGCGGCCGCCAGCAGGGCTTGCGCGGCCTTGAGATCGGCTTGCACCGACAACAACGGGGCCGCTTGCACCTGGGCCGTGTCCCAGCCCATGCGCGCGTCCATGGCCAGACCGGGGGCATGCACCTGGGCGTCGGCCACCGCCAGCAGCCGCAGACCCTGGGTCGTCTGAGCCAGCACATGGTCGCAACAACGACCGGCGCTGACTTCGAACCATTGTTGGTTGTCCATCAAACCGGGGGCGCCCATGATGCCCAAACCCAGACCCACCGGTCCGCTCGGTGTCGCCAGACCGGCGCGGTGCAACAGGGCGCGCGCCCACAGGGTTTCGGGCAGTGGCAAGGGC